>ERZ1740058.235-NODE-235-length-48309-cov-7.058420_pt1 | contig 48309 bp, 41 predicted proteins | sample MGYA00581745_ERZ1740058 | MGnify/ENA primary metagenome ERZ1740058 (study PRJEB43018, sample SAMN04849742) | marine metagenome | isolation source: floating plastic debris | place: Pacific Ocean | collected 2008-08-30 | study: EMG produced TPA metagenomics assembly... | reverse complement strand
GTTGATGCCTCTGCGCATAAGTTTTAGCATTTCGGAGGCACCGTGCTGAAGCTGCATATCCAGATAGTTGCAGATATTAGAGCGACGTTGCATTACCTCTAACACCTCTAGTGGAAAGCCTGAAGGATAAGCATATTGTAAGCGAATCCATTCTATTCCTTCTACGTCAGCTAGCCGATCGAGTAATTCTGCCAATGCCCGCTTTTTATATAAATCCAGTCCGTAGTACGTGAGGTCTTGTGCAATCAAAATCAACTCTTTTGTACCCTTCTTTGCAAAGTTTTGGGCTTGTGCTACCAGCGCTTCTATGGGACGCGACTGATGTTTTCCTCGCATGAGGGGAATGGCACAAAAAGCACAGGGGCGATCGCACCCTTCCGCAATTTTAAGATAGGCATAATGGGCAGGCGTAGTAAGCAAACGCTCACCTACTAACTCGTGCTTATAATCAGCTTTCAGTGTTTTTAGTAAACGGGGTAAATCACTCGTACCAAAAAAGGCATCTACTTCTTCTATCTCCTCCGTTAACGCTTCTTTGTACCTTTGCGAAAGGCAACCCGTTACGTAAAGTTTATCTACGAGCCCTTCTTGCTTGGCATCCGCATACCGTAAAATGGTATCAATAGACTCTTGCTTGGCATTTTCTATAAAACCGCAGGTGTTGATAATCACGATACTTGCTTCGTCATTAGTCGCTTCATGGCTTACCTCAAAGCGGTTGGCCTTTAGTTGCGTGTAAATCTCTTCTGAATCGACTAGATTTTTAGAGCAGCCAAGCGTTATAATATTTACCGAGTTTTTTTTCAGCCCTTTTGTTTTCATCCGTATTTAATCTTTACCCTCTTCCAACAAGGAATGGTCAGGCAGAGTTTTGTTTTACACAAAATTAGAGATAAATACAGGATTATGAAACGCTTTTAGTGTTCTTTACGGATTATCAAGAACAGTGGCTACTTTTTGTAGGCTTGCCCAACAAGATAAATACCTACTAGACGCCCTCCAGATAGTACCAACATTAGAATAATAAGTAACCACTTTGGACGTAAGCCATACACATCTATCAAGAGTCGTAGTAAACTTCCAGAATCGAGTAAGGGTAAAATAATTTGTTGTTGTAACCAGTAGTCCGCAGTAGTCCAATCTGCTAGTAATCCATAAAGGGCTGTACCAATAAATATAAGCAAAGCTACTACCAGTAGAAGCGCTAACAAGCGTGCCAACCAAGCAAAAGGCGTTTCTAAAAGTTTTGCGGTACCTAATAATCGGGCATCATTTGCTTCTGCAGCTTTGTATTGGCTACGCCGAACCAAATAAATAGGATAGGTAGCGGCCAAGAATAAAAGGATAACCCATATTATCCCTATCTCTACTTGTGGAAAGAACCTATCGAGTGCACTTTTAAGAAAAAAAACGAAAAAGAAAGCAGCTATGTAATCATACAAAAGCTTTAAGGCCATCGTTGCTAGATTTAAATCTTTTATGTAGGAGATTTTCTACACCTATATTTTTACTTTACAAAAATATCTTTAAATTTCTACTTACAAAATCTATTGCTCTTTTCGCTTGTGAAAACTTTCGTTTACTTCCTTACTATTCTTAGCATCTTTTCTTTGACTGTACAAAAAACCAAAGCGCAGGGCTGTAGTGACGCAGGTTTTTGCACCATGGGCGCTATGAAGCCCGATCAGCATTTTAATCGCCGTGTACAACTTAAGCTTCGTTCGGTGCAAATTGCTCAATATGTGGGAGAAACCGTCTTTGGAGAGATTAACACAGCTACCATCGTAGACCTACAAGTAGGCATCGATGAAAAAAATAGTGTACAGTTCAAACTTCCTTATGTTATTACAACGGGTGATCTAGGGACTAATAGTGGGTTGGGGGATATTTCCGTAAGTTATACACATACCATTTACAACCATAAGGATTACCAGTGGCAGGCTACGATAGGTGGTAAGCTTCCTACGGGTGATGCTACCCGTACAAATGACGAAGGGTTTGTGTTCCCAATGGTGTATCAAACCACCTTAGGCTCTTACGACTTGGTTGGTGGGCTCTCTTTTGTGTCTCGCCGCTGGCTACTAGCCACGGGCATTCAACATCCGCTCAATGCCAACGACAATACTTTTACTCGTACCACTTGGGAGGGTTCTTCTCTGGAAGAAGTAGCCAGAAAGTACCCAGCGGCCAATCAACTTTTACGGGGTACAGACATTATGCTACGTATAGAACGTAACTTTCGTCTCTCCCGCTTCAACTTCCATATTGGCTTGCTTCCTATTTATAGGATAAATAAAGATCAAATTGTGGATCCCGCCACGCAAACACGAATCAAAGTAGATAAAACAACAGGATTGGCACTTTCTGGTCTAGCAGGCTTTGGTTACAACTTCAACACAAGGTCGGGTATTAAAGGACTCTTTGGCGCACGTATTGAAGACAGGGACGTAAACCCAGATGGTCTCTATCGTGAGGTAGTCGCTACGTTGGGTTACGTACTGAGATTCTAAGCCTCTGTATTTTTTACTTGCCAGGCCACCCTTCCTGTAACCTTGCCCAGCAATGGGTTGTCTAAATTTTTATACGCTTTACGCATGACTCCTGAGGAAGAACGTATGTATATCGATCAAGTACTGGCGGGTAATACCCAAGCCTATGCGTACCTCGTTAATCTGCATAAAGACCATGTATTTAATTTGTGCTTGAAGATTGTAAAAAATAGAGAAGATGCTGAAGAAGTGGCGCAAGACGTATTTATCAAGGCTTTTCAAGCTTTAGGAAGCTTTCAACACGGAGCAAAGCTGGCCACTTGGCTGTACAGAATCGCTTACAATACTTCACTTAATAAAATTAAGAGAAAAAAGTTGGTAAAACATTCTATTGATCAAGAGGAATATGGGGTCGCGCATCGGACAGAAGACACTACCTTTGAAAGCCAATTTAATACCTTGAAGCAGGCACAGCAAAAGTATTTCATTCAGCAGGCGCTCGATCAACTCAACGAGGAAGATCAAGTATTACTTACGTTGTTTTATCTTCAAGAAAACTCTATAGAAGAGATCACTGAGATTACAGAGATTTCAAAGAATAATGTAAAGGTGAAACTTCACCGGGCTAGAAAGAAACTTTATAAGCAACTAGCCGTTTTATTAAAAGATGAATTAAATGAGTTGTTATGAGTCAAAAGCAATTGAATTCATTCGAAGAGGAAAAAAATAATAAAGATCAGCTTCCTACTGAGGCTAACTTTATGCACGAACACATAGAAAAGTTTGAAGTTGCCTCGCCCTCTGTGTTTTTCACGGCGAAGGTCATGGATAAGGTTCGTGCGCTACAATACAAAACTTTTTATAAACCTATTTTTAATAAAAAAGTAGGATTTGCTATTATTTGTAGCTGGATCGCCTTGATGGTATATGCGACCACATTGGGGCAAGTAACACCAAAAGGGAAAGTATTGGGTGAACTCAACGCTTGGTTGGCTAATAGCCCTCTTAACCTCTCTTTGCTATTCCTGCAAATAGATACTCCTTGGCTTATTTGGATTGTCATCATTCCTTTAATGATTTGGTCATTTATTTTGCTAGATCGCCTTTTGAAAAAGCGCTTTGGGCGTCTCAAAACAAAGCTATAAAAAACCCTCGCTATTGAGCGCGAGGGTCTGAAACGCGAAACGTCAACCTGTATATAATAAACTACTACTTGCTGCTTTAATTTTTGCTAAAAGTATAAGAATATACCTAAGGCTGGTGCATTGAAGTCAAGATTAGGTCCTATGTTTAAAAAGGTGTCAGCCTCGTCTGCATCTTCTTCTTTTAAACTGGCGAAAGAAATACCATTCACCAACAATTCCATCCCTATTCTATCTGAAAGCATATAAGCCAGACCTGGGTTAAGTCCAATCTGAAACAGGTTAAAGTTGGCGAAGTCTTCGTCTTCTACAGAGGCACTAATAGACCCAAAAGCTACCGCAAGCTCTCCGTAGATAAATAAGCGATCTGACAGTCCGTAGTAGTAGCGACCGAAAGGTGCTACCTGAAATCCTGTTGCACTAAAGTCTACATCACCAAAAGCTGTTTCTTGCTCTTCGTTGGCAAAAGCTAACCCAAAGCGTAAACCTACTGCTATATTATCTTGTATAAAGTAACCTACCCTTGGGGTGAAAGCAAATACCGATAGGTCTGTTCCTGTGGGAAGGTCAATCTCTACATCTGCAAATTCAAATTCGCCACCTGTTTGGAAATTAAGCGCACCACTTATCAGAAAACTCCCCTGCTCAGTTTGACCAAATAAAGAAAAAGAAGTGAATAAACACGCCATAAAAGTAGTAAAAACAATTTTTTTCATAGAATATTAATTTTCGTAAATATTATTGTAATAATTGATTCACTAGTAGTTACAGCAATAAGCTTATAATTGGCTCAAAAAAAAGTGGCTAAGTTGTAGCCACTTAAGAAAATATAGGTTAGGAGCTTTTATAGGTGATTAATTTCTTGTTAGGTAGTGGTAGAGGTAGCTTTAGCTAAACCACCCAGATAGGAACAGTCAAGCAAAGCTTGGGTATTGGTAAAGGGGACTTCTACCTTCTGGTAGCCGAAGCTTTCTTCGAGTGTAAGAATAGAGTTGGCATCCCCCGTACCCATTTCTACATCGCGCATCGTCAACTGAGCAGGATGTTCATAGCCACAGGCATGGGTAATGTCCAGCATTTCCTTTAGCAACGTTTTGATGTAGTTGGCGTAACGCCCTGCTTTGTTTTCAGGATTTAAACCGCTCATCAACCATTTATTCTGGGTGGTAATGCCTACCGGGCAGGTATTGTCGTGGCACTTTTTGGCTTGTATACACCCAATGGATAGCATCGCCTCGCGGGCTACTTGGATACAATCAGCCCCCATAGCAAAGGCCATTAGCGCTTTAGCAGGCAAGCCTAGTCTACCTGAAGCAATGAATACCACGCGGTTGGTAAGCCCTCTTTCAGCAAAAATCTTATATACATCTGAAAAAGCAAAGACAAACGGCATCGATACGTGATCGGCAAAGGAATGAGGCGCCGCGCCTGTTCCGCCCTCTCCTCCATCTATAGTGATAAAATCTGGTCCTTTTCCTGTTGATAGCATCCACTCGGCCACCTCTTCCCACATCGTGAGCTTACCTACGGCTGCTTTAAAACCTACTGGTAAGCCTGTTTTTTCGGCAGTATCTTCTATAAATTCGAGCATCTCTGTTACCGACGTAAAAGCGGTATGTGAAGCAGGCGAAAGGGCTGACTCTCCTTTTTTAATTCCTCTGATAGCAGCAATTTCAGCGTCTACTTTTTTGCCTGGTAAAATTCCGCCCTTGCCTGGTTTAGCCCCCTGAGAAAGCTTAACTTCTATGGCACGGATAAAAGGTTTTTGGTCAACCAGTTGAATAAGTTTTTCCATAGAAAAATTCCCTGCCTCATCTCTTACACCAAAGTAGCCCGTCCCAAAGTGAAACATCACATCTCCCCCATAGGCGTGGTAGGGTGATAAGCCACCTTCACCAGTATTATGGTAAGTCCCTACCGCCATAGAGCCCATATTGAGCGCTTTTACAGCATTCTTCGAGAGCGAGCCATAACTCATCGCTGAGATATTCACAACGGAGTAAGGCCGAAAGGGGCGTTTTCTTTTGTTGTAAGCGCCCATCACCTTGGCACAAGGCAGAAAGTAGGGATTCATTCGGTTAGGGTGAGTGGGCGATAGTTGATAAGGAAATAAATTAGGATTAATAAAGATATGCCCTGAGCCGAAGATATTTTTATCTGTTCCGAAGCCTTCTAGGTTGTTTTCTTTTTTAGAAGAAGCATAGATCCAAGAGCGTTCGCTTCGGTTAAAAGGAAGCTCCTCTCGATTATTCGCTACGATATATTGGCGTAGTTCGGGCCCAATGGATTCTAAGAGATAGCGTAGACGCCCCACAACGGGAAAATTGTGTTTGATGGTTTGTTGCTTATTGGCTACATCGCTTATAAACATATACAGAAGCACCAAGGGAATTAACAACCAAAGATAATGTAGGCTTATCATTTCGAGCTGGATTACCTCCTCAAAGAGGCTACTCATATTTTGGAAAAACTCTTTCATGCAATTCGTTCATTTTTTAGTACATTAGTGAGCAGTTATAGCAAGTGTTTACTATAAGCATAACACAAAGATTATTTTTTAATTATTTAGAACCATGTGGACAGAGCAAGATAACAAATTATCACGAACTTTTAAGTTTAAAGACTTTGTAGAGGCTTTTGGCTTTATGAGCCAAGTAGCCCTTTTAGCAGAAACCCACGGCCATCACCCCAATTGGTCGAATGTGTACAATGAGGTCACGATTGAATTAACCACCCACGATGCGGGCAATACCATTACAGAGAAGGACAGAAAGTTGGCCAAGGCAATTGATGAGTTGGGTAGTGTCGCTTAGTACGTAAGGGCTTACTGTTATTATCGTTTCTTTTACCAATTGTGAAACGAGTAAACGAAGTGTTCGTTTCTCCCCTCACTGAGATCAACCCAGTTCTTACTGCTTATTTAGGTAAAGCACAAGCTTTCAAGAAGGCGTCTTTTTTATCTTTAGAAAGATTTACAATGTCATTGTTATTCATAATGATGTAGCCTCCATCTTGCCTAACGTATTGCTTGACTTGGTAGAGGTTAATGTAGAAAGAACGATGGGTTCTATAGAACATTTGTGGATCGAGAATATTCACAAAGCTCTTGATATTTTTTGAGACGAGTATGGGCTCTTCATGGAGCAATACAAATTTAGTATAAGCTCCTTCTGCTTTTAAGTAAAGTATTTCATTGACATCTATAAATACGAGTCCTTCAGCAACAGGAAGCGCAAGCCGATTAATGGTGGCTTGATCCAAGTTGGCTTGTAGCGTTTGTAAGCGCTTATTTATTTGGCTACGCGCTTGCTTTTCTACTTTTTCTATTGCTTTAATCAACAAGTCGATCTGGATGGGTTTTAGGAGATAGTCGATCGCCGAAACCTGAAAAGCCTTGATGGCATATTCTTGATAAGCAGTTGTAAAGATTATTTCAAAAGTTACCTCTTCTACAAAATCGAGTAACTGAAAGCCTGAGTAGTTAGGCATTTCTATATCTAGGAGTACTACATCAGGTTGGTATTTTTTAATGGCTTTGAGCCCTTGAGGGGCATCGTCTGCTTGCGCTACTACTTGTACTTGTGGACAATACTCTTCAAGCAGTTTTTCCAGAATGCGACGAGCACGTGCCTCATCGTCAATGATAATTGCACTCAACATAGTTATATTCAATTTTGGAAGGGAATGTTAAAGACTACTTTTGTACCCTTGGCTTCCCCATTTTCGTTGTATAGATCAATAATTTTTACCAAAATTATGTTTTTTCTTCCATAATTCAAGAGTTCTAGTCGTTTTTGTGTGGCACTTGTGGCAAAAGATTTATACCTGAATTTCTGTGCTGCTTTGATCTCAGCCGAGCGCCGCCGTCCTATTCCGTTATCTTCTACTTCTACGCTTAAGTAATCTTCTTTGTCGGATAGTTTGAAAGTAACCGTTAGTTTTTTGTTTTCTTTTTTATGCAATAATCCGTGTTTGATGGCATTCTCTACGTAAGGCTGTACCAACATGGATGGAATTTCAATTTCTTCTGGTATTACCTCTTTATCTACTATGATTTGATAGGTAAGGCTTTCTTCAAATCTGATAGCTTCTAGCTCTAGGTAAAGATTTAAGGCGCGGAGTTCATCTTCGAGGCTTACAGTAACTTCATTAGACATATCGAGTGTAAGGCGCATAAGGTCTGCAAATTTTCCCAAATACTGGTTGGCAAGTCGTTTTTCATTGAGCAAAATAAATTCTTGGATAGAATTGAGTGCGTTGAAAATAAAATGTGGGTTCATTTGCACCTTAAGTGTAGCAAGCTGAGAGCCTCTCAACTCTTGCGCTACATGCGCGTTGCGTTGAATAGTACGAATACGAAACCAAAAGAAAATGCTAACTACTGTTATAAGTCCTATTCCTACTAGTGTAAGAAACCACCAAGTTCGCCAGAAAGGAAGCGCTACTGTAATATGGATGATGGCGGTTCCTTCACTTTCTACACCATCTTCATTGATGGCTTTTACCATAAACTCAAAATCGCCACTGGGCAAGGAGGGATAACGCGCAAAGTTATTATCACTACTGGTGTAGATCCAAGTGGAATCTACCCCTACCATTTTGTACTTATAGCTAAACGTCCCTCTACTTCGGTAGGCAATTCCTTGAAAGTCGATGATAATATTATTTTGTTCGTGACTTAAGCGGTAAACGGGCTGTAGTGATTGATTTTTTTCTTTAATGCGAAAAGCTGTTATATAAATAGGCGGAGGTACTTTGTTAGGAGAGAGCTCACTTTCTGGAAAACGCATAATACCATTGGCAGTGGCTAAGTATACCATTCCATCTTGCACGATTAAGTCTGTCACTTCATTGCTAATAAGCCCATCCTGCCTGTTAAAGGTATATACTTCATTATTTTTCGTATCGATGTAGTGAAGGCCTCTGTCGGTAGCTACCCACACCTGATCTCCAAACGTCTTTACTACTCTACAAAAATTACTGTTCAAGCCGTTTTCCTTATCGAAGTGGTAGACCATCTTTTTATTTTTTAAGCCATATAGCCCTCGTTCAGAGGTGGCCACCCAAATAATCCCATCATTCCCTTGTGCCAGCGAATACACAATTAAAGGAGTGATTACCTCATTATTAGGCTTCCATTCTCTTTCTTCAAAATCCTCGTAGTAGTAGAGTCCATCTGCATAGCCTACCCAAATTCTTTTTTGAGGCTGCTCTACTTCGATGGCACGGGTTCGTTTGTTGCGTAAGTAAACCATGCCCTCTTGGAGCGATTTTACATCGCTCCGATCACTTCTTACAGAAGCAAATGTACTATCGTATAATAGGTAAGCCCCGCTGGCTGCACAGCCTGCCAAGCGTTGTTCGTCGTATAAATCAAGGTCTTTGTTAGCCGAACTAATAGCGTACCGCTCTCGAAAAGTAAGTGTAGTATCAATAATATTGTAGCGCCAGGCCTCCAACCACAACTGATGATGACGAGGATGATAGAAAAGTACCTCAATATTTTTATTGTCTTCTGCTACTTGGCGTTGTCGCAGTATGTTCAGTTCCTTGTCTGTTTTGTATAAACGTCCATTAACAGAGCCTAGGTAAAGATGTCCATTGGCATCGGTAGTCATTCGATTTATATGATCATCACTAAATAATGAATTGCTGCGATTGTAAAATAGAATTTCTAGAGAAGGTACAAAAAAGAGCCCACCCCCCAAGGTACTAATCCAAATATTACCTTCTCGGTCTTTGAGTATATACGAAACAGCCTCATTGGGTAGGAAACGTTTTTTGAAAAGCGGCTCCCCTTTCTCGTTGATAATACGAATACCCCCTTGCCCTGCCAGCCATATATTCTTCTTTTCATCTTGGTATACCTCATTGACCCAATGGTCTTTTTTTAGTTTTTTCCAAGTAGTTTTGTCGTTTCTTGTCTTACGAGGAATGATATATAACTTATTTTTTATACCATTCTCTACACCTACCAATACTTCTTTTAAAGGAGTAATCTCCATTTCTTCTGATGTGCGTAAAACTTTTTTCAGCCCCCTTTTACTGATAAGGTATGCTCTACCTCTTACGCTTAAACCCCAAAGTTCATTTCCTTTTCGAATAATTTCTGAGACACTTTTTTCATCAATTTTAATCCACTTTTTGGTACGTGCTATGTATTTATACAAGTGATCACTATTGACGTACACATTATCTTCTTCGTCTATTTCGTAGCCGGCTGAATAATACCTTTTGATATGCTTTGGTAGGATAAACTCCTTGATGGTATCGTCTTCTAAGTAAAAAATTTGCCCTACAAAGTTACACATCCAAATACGCCCTTGGCTATCTTCACGAAGTCTACTAATGGCTCTTCCTAAGGCGGTTTCAGCTTCATAACGCTTAAAATGCTGGCCGTCGAATCTACATAAGCCTGCTTCTGTGCCCAGCCATAGGTAGCCCTTACTATCTTGATAAAGGTGGAATATTTCCATGTTGGGTAACCCATCCTCATCAGTAAAATGCCGATAAGAGAACTCTTGTGCCTCAGCAATGGGTAAAGATAAAATAAAGACTACTACATAAGTAACACACCACCCCAACACATACGTTATAGAAGGTAGAGAAGAAATCAAGTTATTTACAATCTTTTGTGTAATTTTATCCTAATTATACCAACGGTACAATTTAAGTTAAAAACCATGTTGTTAAAATATATTTTTTATCTATTTCTTGCTATTGCTCTTGTCAGTTGTACCATTGCTATTCCTGCAAGTAAAGTGAAGGGGTATCCAACCGATATTTATTATCGTAATGACATACCTGATCAACCCTATACAGCTATAGACTATGTATACCTGAATGACGAGCGCCCCAATCAAGCCAATAAATACATCCGAGAGGATCTTATAGAGCAATATGGGCAATTGCCTAAGAGCTATACCTACAATGAAAAAGAGTATCTCCTCTACCAGCTTTCTAAAAAAGCCAAAGACTTAGGCGCAGATGCCTTGGTAGAAGTAGAATACCAACTTTATATTAAGAAAGAGGTGTATGGTTACAACCTAAAGGGCTTAGCTGTTAGATATACACAGCCTAAAAACAACTACCGTAATCATTAAAGTACCTCGCTATTTACTATGCCAACGCCTCGTTGATGTCTGGTAGCCTTCCTATCTGTTTTAGGGCAACCACATGTGATTTTAAAGCCTCACCAAAGGTTTCATTTTCCTGATAAGGAACACCAAACTCTTCTGCTGTTTGCTTTACAATAGGTGCAATATTAGGATAATGCACGTGGCACATTCTAGGAAATAAATGATGCTCTACTTGAAAGTTGAGCCCGCCTACGTACCAAGACAACCATTTATTTTTTCTTGAGAAATTTACTGTAGTATATAGCTGATGAACGGCCCAATGGTTATCTATATTTCCTTGCATATCAGGTAGTGGATGCGTAGCACCTTCTACTACATGTGCTAGCTGGAAAACAACCGTCAAAATGATGCCTCCTACGAAGTGCATTAACAAGAAGCCAGTGATTACTTGTAAGGCTGGTAGATGGAAAAAGTAGATGGGTATAAATAGAAGAATAAAGAAATAAACAATTTTATCAATTACCATACGAATCAAAAAATTTGTATTTTCCTTTCTATTGTTTGGATTTACACCATTAGCGTTGTATTTAAAAAACTGTACAAAGTCTTTTAAAGCTGCCCAGTACAAGGTTAGTAGCCCATAGAAGAAAAAAGCATAAATGTATTGATATTGATGGAAGCCTTTTCTCTCTGTGTTTGGTGAAAACTTTAGGGCTAGCTTATTCTCTACATCATCATCCATATCAGCAATATTGGTGTAGGTATGATGTAAAATATTATGCTGTAGCTTCCAGTTCAAGGTTGAACCACCTAATAGGTTGAGCGTATGCGCCATTATACGATTAATAGTCTTGTTGGGAGAGTAAGCCCCGTGGTTAGCATCATGCATTACACTCATGCCTATACCTGCTAGCGCAACTCCCATAGCAAACCAAAGCAACATATTTGCCCAAACAGGTAACTGTAGGGTCAGGATCGCTACAAAAGATAGGATGTATGCCGAAAGGAGTACGATTGACTTGATCACCATCTGTGTATTGGCATACTTAGATATATTTCTTTCTTTAAAGTAGTGGTCTACTCTTTTTTTGAGTACAGAAAAGAATTGGTTTTTGTCTTTGTTAACAAACTTTACTTTGCCTTTTAATTTCATGATAATGATTTTATCCCTTTTAATTGATTGTTATGAGACTTGTATGCAGCGTGCACTTTTCACAAGCTGATATTCAATGTGTATTGGGCTGGTACTTTAAACTAGCAAGAAAGCTGCTATGGTTATCTGATATAAATGGCTGATCGATTGGTTAAATAGACTTATGCCGGTAGTTTTTTCGCAATTCATATTAAGATTTATCAAAGATAAAGATTCTTTTCAGAAAACGGGTCATTTTACAGAATAAAATCTCTTTTCACCCTGTTTAGTTGGAGGCCAGTAACTCTTTTGCACTTAAAATGGCACTCTCAGAAGGCTCAGCACCGCTAATCATCTGCGCAATTTCGTGTATTCTTTCTTCTTGCGAAAGCGCTTTCATTTGGCTTATCGTTCGCTCTGTTTTATCCATTTTATATACAAAATAGTGCTTATCTGCCTTTGCAGCAATCTGATGTAAATGGCTAATAGAGACTACTTGATGCTGTAAAGACATGTCCTTCATCATACTGCCTACTTTCAAAGCAATCTCTCCAGAAATACCTGTATCGATCTCGTCGAAAATAACCGTAGGCATAGCTGTTTTACCAGCCAATACATACTTAATACACAGCATAAGGCGCGAGAACTCGCCCCCAGAAGCTACTTTACGAATCTCTTGTGGTACTACTCCCTTATTAGCACTGAAAAGTAAATTAATCCTATCAATTCCCTCCAGTGTTGGCGCCACCGTTTCCATTTGTATGTCTAGGGTAGCATTGGGCAGCCCTACCTCTTTAAATAAAGCAGAGAGGTCTTGTTGGATCAGTGGTATGGCCGCCTTACGTCGTGCGGAAATTTGCTGCGCAAGCGTCATTAGTTGTGCCTCGCTTTGTTGTATCTGTTGTTGTAACTGTGCCAGTTCATCATCAAAGCTGAGTACGCGTGCTACCTTCTCTTCAAGTCTCTCCTGTACAGCCAATAGCGCTTCATTGGTGTTGACTTTATGCTTCTTTTGTAAATCGTAAATGGTACTCAGGCGATCCTGTATATTTTGTAGTTGCTCTGGGTCTAGTTCTACTTTCTCTGCCTCGCTTTCTATTTCGGCAGCTACTTCTTTAAGTTCTATTAGGCAGCTTTCTGCTCGTTCGTGCAAGGAAGTGTACTGGTTGGTCAGTTTACCTAGTTGTACTAAGGTGCTTACTGCTTGTCTGAGCGCCTCTAGTGCCGCATAATCGCTTTTATCGAGTATTTCGTCCACCAAGCTGAGCTTCTCACCAATTTCTTCTGCATTTTCTAGTACACGAAGCGATTCCTCCAATGTTTCTTGCTCGTCCTCTTTGAGATCGGCAGTTTGGAGTTCTTCTAATAGAAATTTATTATAATCTAACTCTCGTTTTTGTAGATCGCTGTCAGTCAATAGTTGCTCATAGCGTTTTTGTAAACTCGTATGGATTTTAAATTGTTGGCGATAAGCCTGTAGCGCAGGCGTTTGTTGGGCATAGGCATCAACTATTTTTAATTGAAACTGCTGCGTTCCCAACTGTAGATTATCGTGCTGAGAGTGAATGTCGATAAGTCTTCCTGTAACCTTATGAAGCGTTTCCAAAGTCACGGGAGTATCGTTGATAAAAGCTCTTGATTTACCACTGGGTGAGATTTCTCTTCTGATAATTGTTTGCGGATCATAATCAAGTCCTTCTTCTTCAAACAAAGGCTTCATCTGATAAGCAGCAATATGGAGGGTTCCCTCAATAATACACTTCTCTGTCTCGCTAAAAAGCGCTTTACGCTCTACGCGATTTCCTAGTAGTAATCCTATGGCGCCCAACATAATGGACTTCCCCGCACCTGTCTCACCTGTAATGACATTGAAAGCCTTATGAGGAGACATGGACAACTCTTCAATTAATACATAGTTTTTAATATAGAGGTGTGTTAGCATCGTTTGTATTTTCGTGAAGGGTAGTATTTTGTGTACATGGCTAGTAAATAGCTTTTTGATCTACCACTATTTCTTCTATGTCTGCAATAAGAATCTTATGTTGCTTTTGCTTCATATCTTTTAGGATGAGTTGCTCAGCAGCTATCACGAGGCAAAACCCTGTGGACGTAGCCCCTGATCGTAGTATCACTTGCACTAACTTATTGAGCAGTTGTAAACGCTGCGGTACAATTTGCGCTTGAAATACCCTTTGCTGCCTTTTTCCCATACTGTCATTTAATTCCCTCTTATTTGTGTAATTCTGTTGTAGCGGGCAGTTTTTCCAGGATCTATTTTCACTAAGATGTCTCGTGCTGCCTGCTTAATGGGATCTTCTGCCGTACTAAATATTCCTACCAGCTCTTCTGCCTTGGCATCTAAAAATGAATTGATCAATACAGAGCTTGGTTTCAGGCGATTAATCGTCTCTAAATCCTTTAGAAAAGCAAGCATGTTTTCGTGTGCCTTTGCCTTTTCTACTGTATACGTATCTAAAGAGAGTCGGTGGTACTTGTATAGCCCTTCTCTAAAAGAAGCCATTTGTTGGCTCATCAAGTTTTCAATAAGCCAATAGCGATTACGAGAATCTCCTCTTTGCCAAGCGGGGTTGGCAGAAGTGCTTTGTGCAGTACTAGAAACATTAAAGGCTTTCTCGATGTATTCTATTCCACCATTTTCTGCAAAACTATCGTAATCTATGCCAATAATTACATAAGCGTAAAAACCTAACATAGCACTTAGATCACCAAAGAAAACATTGTCATTAAAGTCTAGAGGCTGCGCCTGCACATAGTTAAAGGAGAAGTTTCTATCTACAAATAAGAACATTGGCGACTCATAGGTAGTATTGTATACTGGTCGAGTTGCTGTAATTTGCGCCGTTCCTTCATAATCGCCTGTAGTAAGGCTTCCCGTTAACAGGGTAATTTCTATTTTACAGTTAATCTTCTCTTCTTCATCAAAGTTATCGTCGGTCCACTTTCGCGTGTTCATAAACTCCGAGATCGTTTGCTCCATCTGTCTGAAAATTTGGCGCTCTGTGGCTTGAGCAGTTTGTATTTGCTGATCCACAACGATTACCTGACAGTTTAACTCCTGTGCCGATAGTGGATAGCAGCCGCACAAAATTGCTACACTCACCCATAATTTCTTGACTAAACTCATTCTCAGTATGTTTTTACGTCTATTACAAAAATAGGAAAATAAGCCTTTAGAAAAAAGTAGTAGGCTGGTAGCCTGTATATTTACGACAATGCTAGCTTACTTCTTTTAAAACAGCTAAGTCTTTTCCTACTTCGATAAAAGATTGGATGGCGCGATCCAAGTGCGCTTGTGTATGTGCCGCTGAGATTTGTACCCGAATACGGGCTTGTCCCTTAGGCACTACTGGGTAGAAAAAGCCAATTACATAAATACCTTTTTTCAGTAAGGCGTCTGCAAACTGCTGCGCTATCACCGCATCGTATAGCATAATAGGTACAATAGGATGTGTACCAGGTTTAATATCAAAACCAGCCGCTGTCATTTTTTCACGAAAGTATAAAGTATTAGCCTCTAAACGATCACGTAGCTCAGTGGTTTGAGAAAGTAAATCGAAGACGGCTATCGAAGCTCCCACTACAGCAGGTGGCAAGGTGTTAGAGAATAGGTAAGGTCGTGAGCGTTGTCGTAACATATCAATAATTTCCTTTCTTCCTGAAGTAAATCCTCCAATCGCTCCTCCTAGTGCTTTTCCTAGTGTACCAGTGATAATATCAATACGACCCATTACATCACAGTGCTCGTGTACTCCTCTGCCTGTTTTACCCATAAAGCCGGTTGAATGGCACTCGTCACTCATTACGAGCGCATTGTATTGTTCTGCTAAATCACATATCTTATCGAGCTGTGCAATGGTACCATCCATAGAAAATACACCATCTGTAACAATAATACGGTGCCGGGCGTCTTGTGCTTCTTGTAGTTTGGCTTCTAGGTCTGCCATATCATTGTGTTGATAGCGATAGCGCTGCGCCTTGCATAACCGTACGCCATCAATAATAGAGGCGTGGTTAAGTGCATCTGAGATAATCGCATCTTGATCGTTCAGTAAGGGCTCAAATACACCTCCATTGGCGTCAAAGGCAGCCGCATAAAGGATGGTATCTTCTGTTCCTAAAAAATCTGCTATTTTTTGCTCTAGGGTTTTATGGATGTCTTGCGTACCACATATAAATCGTACCGAAGAAAGACCGTACCCGTGGGAGTCAATGGTGGCTTTAGCAGCTTCTATTACTTTGGGATGTGAGGATAAGCCAAGGTAGTTATTCGCACAAAAATTAATCACTTCTGCGCCGTCTTGTAATTGAATATCCGCGGCTTGTGGAGAGGCGATGATTCGCTCTTTCTTATATAGGCCAGCTTTTTCGATCTCTTCTAATTCTTTCTCTAGTACAGGCTTTAGGGTCTTATACATAACTTTTAGGATTTTATTGCCAAAGGGTATTTTCTACGAATATCGTTGATTAGAAATTTTTTTTGTGTTTCAAAGCTATTGAGATGTACTTGCTCGTACAGTGTTTTAAAGGCTTGCCAACGAGTCGGCTCAGCGTGCTGAAATAACTCACTGTTGATCTTTTTTTTCATTAAATACGCCACAAAATCTAGTTCCTTCATACAATACTCGTAGGTTACTTGTCACTTAAACATAAAGTACATAGGGTTGTTACAAAGCTAGTGTAAAACTTTATAATAGACTATTTTTTACTCTAAAAGTACAAAATATTCCCTATCTTTGCGCTTCATATATTAATCGCTTATGAGTACACCTGTAGAAAATATTTTAGTAACGGGCGCAGCCGGGCAACTAGGCACGGAGCTTACGGTAGCCTTGCAACAAATGTACGGAAAAAATCACGTAATTGCCTCAGATGTGAGGATACCTCGTGAAGAACGCCAAGAAGTCTTGGGTATTTTTGAGAAGTTAGACGTTCTCAATCCACAGTCGCTAGGCGAAATCCTAGACAAGTACCATATCACACAGGTGTATCATTTGGCAGCAATGCTTTCGGCTACTGGTGAAAAACACCCCAAACACGCTTGGCAACTCAATATGCAAGGCCTTATCAACGTGCTAGAGGCTGCTGTAGAAAAAAATCTTCATAAAATCTACTGGCCGAGTTCTATTGCTGTTTTTGGACCCACTACGCCCAAAGAAAATACCCCTCAGTTTTGCTCTATGGAGCCTACTACGGTTTACGGCATTAGTAAACTGGCTGGAGAAGGGTGGTGTCAATATTACTTTCGTAAACACGGAGTAGATGTAAGGAGCTTACGCTATCCTGGTTTGATTGGTTATAAATCTATGCCAGGCGGTGGTACTACAGACTATGCCGTAGATATCTACCATAAAGCGCTCTTTAATGGCGTGTATGAATGCTTTTTAGAAGCAGATACCTACCTGCCTATGATGTATATGGAAGATGCCATTAAAGCTACCTTAGATATTATGCACGCTGATAGTGATGCTATTTCAGTACGTACTAGTTATAACTTGAGTGGTATGAGCTTTAGTCCAGCGGAAATTGCCAAGGCCATTCAGGCGCATATTCCTCACTTTCAAATGCATTATAAACCAGACTTTAGACAAGCCATTGCTGATTCTTGGCCTCGCTCAATCGACGATAGTCAAGCAAGAAAAGATTGGCAGTGGCAGCCAGACTATGATCTTGCTCGGATGACAGCAGTAATGCTAGAAAACGTCAAAATTGGCGTAGAACAAGGACTTATCGTTTAAAAGAAGCAGGCGTTTCGATTAATATAGTCGAAACGCCTGCTTCTTTTCCATCAATATCGTATGAAAGTTAGTCGCCCACTCTTGTCCATACATTTGCTTTTCCAGACTTAGCGTTAAAGAGACTCATTTTTCTCTGTCCATTATCGTTTTTCACGGTCATATAAGTTTCCATAGCAGCTCCATTAGACGCTTTGTAGGCTACATACTTATTGTAGTCATAATCATTTTGCCATTTTACAAAAAACCAAATTCTATTCTGTTGTCCAGCCATGTTTTGGTACTTAAAGCCTTCGTCCGTTTCAACCACATAGAAATAAGCCCCTGAGGTTGACTTCCACTTTCCTGCTACTGACATTTGTGCCTCAGCATCGATATTTGTAAATAAAACGAATAAAAGGCTTAGTGTAAATACTTTAAATAATACTTTCATAGGATCTCTTGTTTTTGTTTTAATCAATATATGATTAAATCATCATTAGATAAATTCTGTAAGAGATACAGGTACAATAAGCCTATATGAAGGGTGTACAGTAGCAGGAAGCTTGTGCGACTTTATTCACTTTCTTTCATAATATTTTTATATTTATTACGTGCTGATTACGAGCAACTAAAGATACTTTTGTGTGTTTCTTCAAAAGAAAGGGATGAGAGGCGGTTAGTTTGCTTTACAAAAAGTACTTTCTATAATTTACCGCCAATTAATACATAGTATTTTTTTACAAATAACTGCTTTAGTGCGCTTTATAAGCCTCAAGTAAGGCTTCATAAAACAAGTCACCTTGAATTTCATAGCCTGTCTTGGAGAAATGCACACGGTCTTTCGCAGCCAGACGTGCAGCTTGCCACTTTCCTATCGAGCTGTAGCCGCCCATTACTTGGTATAAATCCCACACAGCCAAATTGTATTGCCTAGCTAGTTCGTAGAGAATATTATTGACTTTCAATGTATGAGGATTGTAACGGTAATCCCGTAAGTAAGTATCTCCTGGGGTAGTGAGTAGGATGGCTGCTTTGGGGCAAGTGCGCCTTACCTGCTGAATCAATTGTTGGTACGATGCTTTAAAGTGTTGTGTATTGAAGTTTATTTTATAGCAATCATTCGTACCCAAAGAGATAATCACCAGATTTGGCTGCAAAGACTTTATATGTGTTGCTAGCTGTGTACTTCCTAGAAAAGAGGTAACCTTGGCGCCATTTACCCCTACCGAATGATAAACCACTCCTGATTGCTTACTTGCTAATGCTACTCCTTGAAAAGTGAAGTGATCCTGTGATAACCTATTTTTTTGAAAACTAATGCCTACTTGATGGGTAGGTTGTGTAAGGATAAATTCTGCGTAGCCATCCTTAAAAATACGATGTGGTGGTAAAAAACCATAGCCATCCCAAATACGTGGATTAAAGAGCGAGGCTTGATCAGTCGGGTAATAAAGCCGTACCCGATCCGTTAGGTAGGTAGTCCCTATTGCTTTGGGTTTAATATCAAAGCTAGCTTCTACGTCATACGTGGTAGCTACCATTCCGGCTAAGCCCCAACTACACCTCTTTTTAGTTTCTATATTACGACAGCCCTCCCAACGGCCATACTTCTTGAGTACAATAGTACTAGGGTCATAGGTACGCGTGATAAGCCCACAAGGAAATAGATACCCTCGCCCACCATTGCCCCAGTCAGCTTGTTGATGGAAGCGCTTCCTTATTTGCCCTGTAAAGTAATCAGCTTGAATATGTGAGTCGCCAAAATGCACAATATTGACTTGCCCGTGTTGGGTATACTTTAACGTATCTAGTGCTGCATAAAAAGGCTTTAAAGTATTTTTCTGAGGTAAAAAAAGATGATTTTTTTCGTAAGCAATAAAACGATGTTGTGTAGTATCTTTTATACTTGTTTCTAAAGCAGGAACTAGGCTACCCGCCAACTGATAAGAAAGAGCCGTTTGGTCTGTGCACGCTACTGATAACCAAAGCCAGAAAAAATAACTTCTACGGACAGTATTACATATTCTCAGGCGTGCTTGTGTAGCCAGATAGGTATTTTTCATATTCATAAATAAGGGCTTCATACAGTGCTTCCGACACGATATTGGCTCCTCGGTAAGAAAAATGAGTGAAGTCTTTCTCCGCCAAAGGGGGTTTATTAAAGACCCAACTAGGCATTGAGTTTTTTCCACCCATTACTTCGTATAAATCCCAAAAAGCGCAGCCCGCTTTGAAAGCTGCATTGCGTTGGGCATCACGTAGCTTCTCTATATTAGGATATGATACATAGTCTCCATTTTTATTATAAGAGCGATCGGAAGTACCTATTACTAGAATGCACATGTCAGGAGCCAAGCTTTTTAAAAACTTTAGTTGGTTGTAGAACCCTCGCTCATAAAAAGTATAGTCGCTGAGGTTTTGGTCTACATTGACCCCATACTGTACAATCATCATTTTTACCTTTAGTGCTTGCATTTGTTGTTGAAGATGTGCAGCATTCATCTTTGTAAAGTCTAGCCCAGAGCTTCCTCTAATGGGCACGTTGTCAAAAGTGATTCCTTGGTTGCAATCTAACGCCACCCCATATATTTGTGGATTGGCAGGGCTTTTAAAGTGTACCGTTACTTGTTGAAACGCATTTGTAAGGGTAGTTTGGTATACACCTGCCTGTGAAGTAGGAGAAAACGATTCCTGCGCTACTGTATCGGCGCCTTCAAGAATAGAGATACGCAAAGGCGCTTGCGGATTATGGTACAAGACTTTGATATTTTCTACTCGCTGGTCTTTTTGGTGTGCTGCGTTTGATCTGCGATAGGTAGCTTTTGCCTCATACCAAGTAGTAAAATCAGCAACTAGGTTTGTAGAGTCTTCTGCTTTAGGAGTGGCTGTAAGGGCTTTTCCAAAACGGTAATAGTTGGCTAGTAAGCCGTAGGTATTAGGGTTGGCACGACTGTATCCTTTCCCAAAAATAGGATGATACTGCCAAGTAGCATCATTTTGCTGCGTTACGGAGATTTTCATGTTAAGTTGGTTGGTAAGCGGTTGCAGTCCACCACCACAGCCCCCAAATCGTTCTTGAAAACGATTTCGTAAGTAGGCCGTCATGCGATCTCCTTCCAGTTGAGAATCGCCATAGTGTATCACTCTTATCAACGCGTCGCTTGCTCCTTGATTGACACTTTTCAGATAGGTAAAGAAAGGAGCCAAGGCCTGCGGATGATCTGGCGAATACTGGATACGTACTTTGTAAGAAACAGTATCGGTTTCGTATTTAGAGGGATCAAAAGTTTGCGTATCGGCCTGTGTAGTATCTTGTGGGTCAGTTGTTTGCTTTGAAGTAGGCTGCTTTTTACTACGGTCAAATTTATCTTTGATCCCAGAAATATCTGCATAAGTAGGCTTTTCTTTAAGGAGTGTATTTTGATAGTTGAAAAAACGCAGCTCATATTCTCCCAGTAGCGGAACCTCGTCTGGTAAGAAGAACATCAATATGCCCAAAGCAACAAATACGTACACACACAGTAAAAGAGGTCTTAAAGGTTTAATCATTATTACTGATTCATTTAAGCATAGCCACAACTATTATTACTATCTCCCTTTACAAAGGTAAGAAGTACGTCTATTTTTGACTATTGATTTTAACTAAATTTTGTGAAAAACTAATATTTGACATTCATCCTACATTATTGGATATTTGTCATGTCATATCTGTACTATTATTATTCCATGAAATACATCCTCTTTGTCTTCGTAGGTTTACTCTTTTTGGGTGCATGTCAGCAGAGGCACTCTACTGCAGAAAAAACACCTGAGCGCACGCCACCTGTAGACTCTACAGTAACTTCTACGATTGATACAGTAGCCTTGATTGGCGATTATGTTCTTTCTACACCCTTTTTTCAAGAACGTCCTCAACAAGCTACACAGCATGCACTTACCGACTTTTTCGCGCAGCTACAAGACTCTTCACAAACCACCCACATTTTGTATTACGGAGACTCCCAGATAGAGGGAGATCGTATTACTTCTTATATACGTACACATCTACAGGAGGTTTGGGGAGGCAAAGGGGTTGGCTTCTTGGACTTTGATGACATTGCAGATAATATTAATGTAGTGCGGCGCCGTTCGGGTAATTGGCGGCGTGATACTTTTTTTAATAAGCCTCGTAAGGATGGAAGGTATGGGATTGGGGGCACTACCTCTACCTACACTGGTGACAGTGCTTGGGTCAATTTTCAATTACGTAATCATTTTTACTACGATCAGGTGTATTTACTTTACCAGCAGCCACATAATATGGCTTGTACGCTCACCTGCTATGACCTTAGCAATGGGGAAGTACTGAGTCGATTGGTACTTCCGCCTTCTCAGTCGCCTACTAAGAAAATCCTTTTCAATACACCCCTTACACGCCGTTTTCAGTTAGTTTTTGAGGGCCCCAGCCCCCTTCTTCTAGGACTTTGGGTGGATGGGCAGGAGCAACTTCAGTTGGATAGCTTTGGGATGCGTGGTCACGCAGGCTACGGACTACTCACCATACAAGATGACTGGCTAGCGGAGCAGGCAACCCTTTTGGGAACAGGCTTGGTAGTGCTCCACTATGGCGCTAATGAGGTACCTTATATTAGAACTGAAGCACAGTTAGAAAACTTTGAGAAAAGGCACCAGCAACTTATTGATAAAATTAAAGCTAACATCCCTCAAGCGTCTATTTTGATTGTAAGCATCAGTGAAATGGGTAATTTCCGTACAGGACTTCCCTACACGAACTTATCACAAATACGAGATATACAACAAAAGCTTGCTAAGAAGAATAGCTGTGCTTTTTGGGACGTCCTAGGGATGATTCAGGACAGCACACGTACTACAAGTTGGAGAGAGGAAGGCCTTATTGCTTTTGATGGCCATTTTACCCCCAAGGGGCATCAAAAAGTAGGAAAGACCTTGGCTGATGCCTTGCTTCAAGCATCAAAAAACTATCAACATATAGAAAATATTAAAAAAAATCCTCAAAAATATATCTCTCCGTAGCTTTTTTTAGTTAAAATCTTAAGATGGCAACTAAAAAGTACTTATTTTTGCTATGTTTATTACAAGTTTCTTTACAAGTGTAAGATATTGTGTTGAATTAGTAGGTTATTATTTTTTCTTCTTACGTTAGAAACTTTTGCAAAAAAAGCTCGTTTGCTTATATTTAGGCACTAAATAGATTTTATGATGCGATTAAACGCCCACAATTGTGTTATAGCAATCATCACTATAATACTTTTTTCAACTACGCTTGTGTTCGCTCGTCCTATTCCTACGGATTCGGCAGGGTTTGCAGAGCAACTTCTCAAGAAGATTCATTACGCAAAGCGTTATGGCTTTATCCATTACGACCAGAACCACCTAGAGTGGCAAAGCTACCAAGCGATTGCTCCTTTCTTTGAAAAGCTAAAGCAAACGCAAAGTCGTAAGGTAAATATCCTACACATAGGAGACTCGCACGTTCAGTACGATTTGCAATGTGGGCAAATGCGCAATCGTTTACAAGAACTATTCGGGTATGGTGGCCGAGGTTTTATGTCTCCTTACTCTGCTGCTAGAACGCACGCTACGTACGACTACGTAGTGACCCATCGTGGTAAATGGCAAGCTGCTAAAAATACACACTACAAACCTAGTTTACCACTAGGCGTTACAGGCATTACCGTAAAGACAAGCGATGTATTCGCTAGCTTTAAGTTCAAGTTTTTGATTAGCAAAGAGGTTCAAAAAAGCTTTAGAAAAGTTAAAATCTACGCAAAGCAATCTGCTGAGAGCTTCGACTTGAAAATTAAAGCAGGTGATTTTACTGAGCCTATCTTAGTAGACTTAAATACACCTACAGGAAAGCCTTATGTAGAAGTACTATTACCTGCTGCTAGCCAGCAAATAGAGTTTATTGTACACAAGACAGCGCCAGAGCAGAAATATTTCGAATGTTATGGTATTTATGTTGAGAGTGACGAAGATAGTGGTATTGTATACAGTAGTGTGGGGATTAACGGCGCTGCATTGAGTAGTATTTTGAAGCAATCGCTACTCAGTGAGCAAGTGAAGGACCTTTCCCCTGACTTGATTGTGGTAGATTTAGGGGTGAATGATTTTTATATGAATAATACGGCTGATGCTACTACAGAGAGTAGATTGCGCAGGCTAGTACAGCGCCTCAAAGAGGCTGCACCTAAAGCCGTTATTCTTATTACCAACGTACAGGATGTATACTATTATCGTCGTAATATTACCGCCTGTGTCAAATATGCGGAACTTACCCGTAAAGTAGCACTGGAAAATAACTGTGCTTATTATGACTACTTTGCTGTAAGTGGCGGTAAATATGCGATGCAGAAATGGTATAGCTACGGCTTGGCAAAAAGTGATAAAATTCACCTTACTAACAAAGGTTATAGAGTAAAGGGTGAGTTGTATCTCAACGCACTTCTTAACTCTTTCTATACTTTAATGACACATACAGCCGTAGATAACTTTATTGTGCAGAAAGAAAAACCTAAGGTAGTAATACCTACTAACCTACCAGAGGAAAAAGCTACGAAATCTTACTATAAAACAGTCGCTTACAAAGCGCCTACTACGGCCAAAAAACAAATTCATACCGTCCGCTATGGTGAGTCTTTAGGCTATCTATCTTTACTTTATGGTGTAAAAATCAAAGATATTCAGTCCTGGAATAAGCTGCCCAACTACTTCATTTACCCTAACCAAAAGTTGGTCATTCACTCTAACAAGCAGATTAAAAAGCCTGCTAATAACACCACTGTTAAAGGAGGGCGCGTTATTCATCGTGTAGTAAGTGGCGATACACTCTGGGCCATCTCTCGTAAATATGGTGTAACGGTAGCGCACATCAAAAAGATGAATGGCATGCAAAGTGATAAGTTGAGTATTGGTAAGAAGCTGGTGATTAAATAGTTTGAGGATTAGTCAACTATTCTAAGGTTTTCATCATATCTTGCAGCCCAGTAATGAAGGAAATCAAAATATTATTGGTTCTTCTCTTTATCTCTTTTTTGAATTATGCCCAAACGGATAGCCTCATTGCTGTTGAGGCACTAAAAGAAGATTTTATTGTTTATCGAACCGCGCTCGAAGAAGCACATCCAGGCCTTTATTGGTATAGAACAAAAGAAGCGATGGATTCTATTTTTGATGCCTCTCTAAGTTCGCTAAATAAAGCCCTTACAGAAAGGGAGTTTTATACCCAACTTGCTTCAACTACAGCCAAGATCGGCTGTCTTCATACAACTATGCGGCCCTCAGTAGCATTTGATAATACCCAAATCAATGTAGAAGCACGTCCATTTCCGTTTGAGATTAAACTTGATAGTGACCGAATGTTTGTTTATCAGAATTTAAGTACTGATACAGTCATCGAAAAGGGGACAGAAATATTTACGATTAACAATAGAGAGGTAGATTCTTTGATCCGATTCTTGGTCGATAAGATTCCCAACGATGGCTATGGTGATGGTTGGTCAAGGTATGTGTTGGAGAGAAGTTTCCGCTATTACTATCACTTATTTTTCGGGCAACCTCAATATTTTGATTTGAAAATACGTAATAAGGATGCTATTGAGGAAGTAGTAACTGTACCAGGAAGGCTCGAGAAAGAACGTAGTAGAATCCTTAAAGAACGCTATCCTGATAAAGTTCTTCCTGAATCTGTTATCTCTCTGAGGTACGATGATGAAACAGCAAGTGCTTTACTTAAGATAACCAGATTTGATAACTGGAAAATTGGTAAGAAGAAATATAAGTTTCTGAAGGTTCTCAAAAAGAAGATGAAGGATATTTTGAAAGCGGATGTCAAAAATGTGATTCTAGATGTTGGCGACCGGGGTGGCGGCAATGAGCTTTGGGGATTAGAACTCTTATCTTATTTTCTTGCAGAACCGTATACAGCCTACAAGGCAGTCGAATTCAAGACACTAGACTATAATATTTCAAAGAAGTATAGTAATACTTCTTCGTTAGCGTATGGCTTGGCGAAGCTGTACCTAAACGTTGACGAAGCAGATTCTACTCTCAATCAGCAAAATTATCGCGGTCTGAAGCCCTACCCTCCAAAAAAGAAAAGATTTACTGGTAATTTGTACCTATTAGTAGGTGGGGCTACGGCTTCTGCTACCTCCGACTTTGCAGCTTGGATGGATGCACTAGCGCTAGCCACCATCATAGGAACCGAAACAGGAGGTTCGTACCTAGGGAATACAAGTAACTGGGAATTTTTGATAACGCTACCCAATACTAAGCTTCGACTCCAGCTTCCTTTAGCGCGTTATCTGACGAACGTAGAAAATACTGGATTGGGTCGTGGTGTAATACCAGCCTATGTTGTACCTACAACCCTCCACGATAAGCTGAACGATATAGATACGCAGTTAAATTTTACATTGCAGCTTATTAGAGAAAAGGCTAACTAATTATAAAAATAACAAGCGCTCTCTAGTCATAGAAAGCGCTCTCTATATTTTTCTAAATCTTATTATTTCTAATCAGGTTTATCGTGGAAGAACTTGTTGTTCTTTAGAATCTGATCTTCATCGTTTAAATTAAACTTAGAAAGCTTTTTCTCAGAAGAATGCGGAATGTCTTTCAACTTTACATTCTTTCTCAGGTATGCTGGGACGTCTAGCTTTTCTTTAATTTCCTCAGAATCATCTGTATAGTTACTGCTTAGTTGCTTTAGCTTCTTCGCGCGCTCTTCTGCCTGCTGCATAAGCTTCAGCTTCTTCTGCTCTAGCTCATTGATTTTCGCTTCTTCCTCCTGCTCAGCGTCGTCAGTATCTTCCTCTTTCGTGTCGTCTTTATAAACAATGTGAATGTCTGTTGACTCTTCCTCCTCTTCTAAGTAGTCTTCTTCTTCCTTTTCTTTTTTAACAGGTTCTTTCTTTACTTCTTTTGTTTTTACTGTAGGTTCAAGGATAAACTCTCTTTGCTCCTGTTCGTCTTCTTCCTCTATTCTTAGTATCTGTTCGTCAATATCCTTGACGATTTTCTTATGCTTTATCTTTTCTTCTTTTGCGTTTTCAGCAGCTCCAAAACCCGTAGCGATTACTGTTACCCGAATGGCTTCGCCCAAGGTAGGGTCTACACCATTACCATAGATAAACTCTGCATCTTCTCCTGCCTTACTACGCACAAATTCGGTGATCTCTCCAAACTCGTCCATTTGAAGCTCTGACTGATCGCCAGACATCACAGAAAGAAGAATCTTTTGCGCCCCCTTAATGTCTTTATTATTAAGTAAAGGTGAGGCCAGTGCTTCTTCTACGGCTTTCAGTGCTCTGTTTTCTCCTTCTACTTTCGCCGAACCCATCACCGCAGTTCCTGAATTACGCATTACTGTTTTAACGTCTTCAAAGTCCACGTTTACGTAGGCTTGTACAGTAATCAGTTCTGCAATACTTTTGGCGGCAGTGGCTAAAATATTATCTGCTTGGGCGTATGCCTGTGACATCGTCATATTCCCAAAGATTTCTCGAAGTTTATCGTTAGAAACGACCAGTACTGTATCGCAAAACTTGCGTAGCTCACGAATACCTGCTAGTGCCTGGTCAATTTTTCGCTTTCCTTCAAAAGAAAAAGGAGCCGTTACGATGCCGACGGTAAGTATTTCTAGATCGCGGGCAATCTGCGCGATGACAGGCGCAGCACCAGTTCCGGTACCTCCTCCCATCCCAGCAGTAATAAAGACCATCTTCGTATTATCACTCAATAGCTCCCGAATATCTTCTTTACTCTCTAGCGCTGCCTCTTTTCCTCTTTCGGGATTAGCACCCGCTCCTAGTCCTTCAGTAAGGGTAATACCTATTTGTAGTTTGATAGGTACAGGGCTTGCATTAAGTGCTTGGGCATCCGTATTGCATACCACAAACTCTACATCCTTGATACCTCTATTATACATATGGTTAATGGCGTTGCTTCCCCCGCCGCCTATACCAATAACCTTAATGATTGACTTATGTTGAGTTGGGATATTGAACTTATACATAAATTTTTGTGCTCCTTACTTTACTTTGCAAAGTTAGTTATTTTCTGAACTTGTTTCCAAAAGTTACCCTCTTTTATTACGCACCTTTTCCGAAAAAAGTTGTTGAAAATGAGCATTACACCTTTAAAAGTATTGTATACACGCTGTTTGATATAAGGCTTAATATGCGCATTTCTAAGGTTTTTACCAAAAAAAAGCGTAAAAATCAGCCTAGCTACAATGAGGTAGAATAGGGCTATTACTATGTTGATGAGTCATTTGGAAGAAGCATAAAAGTGTACAATCTTCCTGTTGGCTAGCCGCTTAGTAGTCTTGCTTGTCGTTGAAGTCGTCCATAAGCAGTGATCTTGTCTTTTCGATGATTCTTCTGAAAAAATCACTTCCTTGGTTGTCCTTTTTGGTTCCTTTACTAGCAAGCGAATCTGCTGGCGACATATCGCTTATGGCATGGTGGTCATCTCGGTAATCTAATGCTTTAAAACCTGCCAGCATAAGTCCTACGGGCGTCGCGTAAATCGGTGTTTTTACCAGTTCAATTTTATTTTTGCTAAGGTATTCTGTAGGTAATCCTAAACGTACCTCCAAGCCTGTCATGTAAGCAAATAGGTCTTCCGCGCCTTGCAGTAAGGCGCCTCCACCAGAAATAACTAGCCCTCCGACCAGTTTATTATGAAAACCTGACTTGATAATTTCTTTATGTACTTCTTCTACAATTTCCGACATCCGCGCTTCAATGATGTAAGCTAGGTTTTTTACGGAGATTTCCTTAGGTGCTCTATCGCGCAAACCAGGTATAGAAACGATTTCGTTTTCGTTGGCTTCTTCGGAAATGGCTTTTCCGAAACGAATTTTAAGTAACTCTGCTTGGTTTTGCATTACCATACACCCTTTCTTGATGTCGTCGGTAATGATGGCTCCTCCAAAAGGGATTACAGCCGTATGACGAATAATATTTTCATAAAAAATCGCGATATCAGTTGTACCGCCACCTATGTCTACAAGGCAAACGCCTGCTTCTTTTTCATCTTCCCTTAATACAGACATCCCAGAAGCAATAGGTTCTAGGATCAAGTTTTCGATCTCTAGTCCTGCCTTTTGTACACAACGCTTAATATTATTAATGGCGGTGGTTTGGGCGGTAATAATGTGAAAGTCAGCTTCTAGCTTTACACCCGACATGCCCACGGGTTCTTTAATATCCGACTCGTTATCGACAATAAAATCTTGGGGCATCACGTGAATAATCTGATTACCAGCAGGCGTAGGAATTTTGTACATATCGTTAATCAAGCGATTCACATCTTCTGCAGAAATTTCATCTTCTGTAGAATGTCTCGTGATGCTACCCCTTTGGTGTAAGCTTTTAATATGTTGCCCTGCAATACCTACATTAACCACATGGATATTAATTCCTGACAGTTTTTCAGCTTCTTGTATGGCTTGTGTAATGGCATGAACCGTTTTGTCGATATTACTGACTACGCCACGCTTTACGCCATCAGAAATGGCCTTACCCATTCCTAGGATTTCGATTTTATCGTACTCGTCTTTCCGCCCTACAATGGCACAAATTTTTGTACTACCGATATCTAAGCCTACAACAATTTTATCCTTTGACATAAGTTTTATTCACAGATAATTTGATTGTGATACATCAAGTTCACCGTCTTATACGTTTCCCATCCTTTGTAAGGAAGTATTTTTTGATAAAGAATATCTATTTTCTTCAATTTATCGTCTATGTCAGTAAGCTTCCCTAACAAAACCTTAGGCTTCCCTATCTGCATCCATAGGGTCACCTCACCAAAACGATTCAAATGAATCTGCGCGATTTGTGCTCTCCACACTGGATTTTGGTGAATTTTTCTGATAAAGTCAAGCAACGCTTGATCTTCTTTATCTATTTCAAAATTAGGTAAAGGTACATCTTTTTCTTGTGTTACTACCAATACACGCGCTGTATATTTGCTAGATACTTCAAATATATTTCCGTCAAGATCGATATAAAAATCTTTTTCACCTATATTTAAAAAGCGAGCAATAGGTTCTACCTGCTTTACTTCGACGCTTAAGGCTCCTCTCAAATTGTGAAAAACCTGACAGTCGCTAACAAATTTATTATTCTTTACACGAAGTTCAAGCTTTTCGGTATTTATATTTTTATACTTTGTCCCGATTAGGTAATCATCTCCATTGTTCGTAAGCAACTGTAAAATATCCTTTTTATCAAGAAAATAATGCCCTTTTTCATTATCGATATGGATATATACTTGATCACATACGGTGTTGCCGTGCCTTCTTCCTACAAAGCCAATCACAATACCCAGCAACAGGATCACTCCTGCCCAACGCACCCATACTTTAAATTTCAATCTTCCAAACATTGTATATCCTACTAATTTTATAACACTCAGATAACTTTTAAAGCCAGTGCTTCCTGTATTTGAGGAAGACTCTTATCAACATCACCTGCACCTGCTGTAATACATACTTGTACTTGTACTTGTCTTAGGTAGGTAACCAAGGCTGTTTCAGTGGCTACTACTTTTACTTCTTTGGCTTTAACATTTTTAGCAATGAGTTGTGCGTCAACACCTGGTATAGGCTGTTCCCGTGCAGGGTAAATCTGTAGTAGTATTACCCGATCAGCCAACGATAAACTCTGCGCAAAGCCTGCTGCAAAGTCTCTTGTCCTAGTATATAAGTGAGGTTGAAAAATAATCGTGATATTTTTTGCTGGATAGAGCTGCCGAGCGGTTGTAAGCAATGCCTTGAGTTCTTCTGGATGATGTGCATAGTCATCTATGAGACACTGTTCTTCTGTCTGCCAGTATACTTCAAAACGTCGCTTTACACCACCGAAAGAGTTGAGCCCTTCTTTAATAACATCGCTTGGTATACGTAAAGCCTCTGCTACACCCACAGCAGCTAGTGCGTTGCGTATATTGTGTGCGCCGGGCAATGCCAATGCTATGCCTTGTATCGTTTGTTGTGGTGTTTGTATATCAAAGCAGAAGCGCCCGCTCTCTATTCGCAAGTCCTTAATATAGTATTGTGCATTGTCTAGACCAAAGGTGTATATTTCTCCCCTTTCCATCAGCCAGTCGGCTGACAAGACAATCCCTTTTTTCAAAAAGAGCTTTCCTTCTGGAGAAATTCTTTCAATAAATGCATCGAAGGCTTCTTGTACTGACTTTGGCTCACCATAAACATCTAAATGGTCGGCATCAGTAGCGGTAATGATGGCTATGTCTGGGTGTAAGGTTAGGAAAGAGCGATCATATTCGTCTGCTTCTACTACCAAGACCTCTGGAGCGTCACTAAGCAATACATTGGTTTGGTAGGGCTTCATAATACCGCCTACAAAAGCAGTGATAGCTTTTTTTGCCGTTTTAAGCAAATGAGCCACGATAGCACTGGTAGTCGTTTTACCGTGTGTACCTGCTACCGCTACTGTAAAATACCGTTGGCTGATGGCGCCTAAGATAGCAGCTCTTTTTGCTACGGTAAACTTACCTTGTTGAAAGTACTGCCACTGTGGATGCGTAGTGGGAATGGCTGGCGTGTACACAACCAGTGTACCTTCTGGATCGTGAAAGGCCGCTGGAATAACCTCTGCTGCCTCCTCATAAACTACCTCAATCCCTTCAGCAGCCAGTTCTCTGGTGAGTGAAGTAGCTACTTTATCGTAGCCTGCTACTTGGTAGTGGTTTGCTTGAAACCAACGTGCTAGTGCGCTCATGCCAATACCTCCAATACCTAAAAAATAAACCTGCTTATAATGATTGAGCTCCACACCGACAAAGTTTTTAGAACAGAGAAGTAATTTCTCCTATTTACATAGACTTAAAAGTATCCAAATATAAAGAAAGAGCCGATACAAAAAAAGTATCGGCTCTTTGACTGTATTATAAAGTATGTTATCAATTACTTAGCAGGCTGACAAAGATCGATCGCTTTCAATACGGTGAATTTAGCGTAATCTGTTGTCATGTAGTCAGAAGCTTTCAGGTCTTTACCATCTTTTTTCCAGTAGTCTACATCGAAAGCAGTAGTAAAGTTTTTCTGTACTTGCTTCATCTGTGCGTTAAAGATTTCGTTTAGCTCTTCAGCAGAACTTACTTTTGCTACGCGAATCAATGAGTCAAACCAATTTTTAGCAAGTGCTTCTTGTGCATTTACTGTTTCTTTTACGAAATCAGGTGCATTATCAAAGCCCATTGTTTTCTTGATGTTCTCGAAAGAATCTTCTAACGTAGATTTTACTTTTACCAAGATTTCTTCATTGTTTTGAGATACTTTCTCGGCTACTTTTTTTGAGGTTTCTTTAGCATTCGCCATAATTGTATTATTAAAGGGTTTACAAATTTGTCTTTCTTGTTGATACAAAGTAAATACTTTTTTTAGACAAATAAAACTTTTTTTAGAATATTTTTTTTAAAAGATATTCATACTAACTGTAAGTTAATATTTTATTGATTTCATATTGTATTATTTTAATATAGCTATCAGAATAATGCAATTATTTATCAAAATAATTTAGCTTCCAATTTCTACCACTGTACTATTTAAAGTTTTGTACTTATCAAAGCAAAATTCTCCTACCATTAGGGTTTTGATGGCTAGATTTTTGAGATTGATCGGAATGGTATGCATGCAGCGTTTTTTATCTTATTTTAAGATAAGCGTGCTAAAAAGTAAGAAGGGTAAATAGAGGCGTTTATCGCGCAAGCTTTTCAATTTCTCTAACAATACTTTCAGTAGCCTTAGGACGAGCCAGTTGATGAATATTAGCCGCGAGTTCTTTTTGTTGAAGACTGTTGTTAAGTAGTTGTATGGTATCGCTTACAAGGTAGTCACGTGCGTAATAATCTTGTACCAATAGTGCGGCTTGTCTATCTACTAAGGCACGTGCATTTTTAGTTTGATGATCTTCCGCTACGTGAGGCGAGGGTACGAGTATAGCGGGTTTTCCTACGAGGCATAGTTCCGAAATAGATAAAGCGCCCGCTCGAGAGATAATTATATCTGCAGCAGCATAGGCCAAATCCATCTCCTTAATGAAAGGAAATACTTTAACGGGAGCACTTTGGTGAGCGGCCACCATTTCTTGGGCTTTTTCGTAATAATGTTTACCTGTTTGCCAGATGACTTGTATTTGGTTACGTTGTAAACGGGCTAAGCCGCCAGTGAGGCTTTCGTTAATTGTTCTAGCGCCCAAGCTTCCTCCCATTACTAGTAATACCTGTTGTTGATCAGTCAGTTGGAAATGTGCTTGCGCCGCCATTCGCTTATGAGTAAGCGCCATAATATCTTTTCGGACAGGATTACCCGTATACACTAGCTTTTCTCTTGGAAAAAACTGATCCATTTGCGGATAAGCCACACATACCTTCTTGGCTTTTTTAGAGAGTAGCTTATTGGTGAGTCCGGCGTAGGAGTTTTGCTCTTGAATAAGTGTAGGAATGCCTTTCAGTGCAGCCGCCATCAAGGTAGGAGCACTAGCATAACCCCCTACTCCTACTACTACTTGTGGTTTAAACGACTTTATAATAGCACTTGCTTCTTGGTAGCTTTTCAGTACTTTCCACGGAAAGCTCAAGTTCTTGAGCGATAAACTACGTTGTAAACCCGCAATATCAAGTCCTACAATAGTGTAACCTGCCTGCGGTACCTTTTCCATTTCCATGCGGCCTTTGGCACCTACAAAAAGAATAGTAGCCGCCGGATAACGTTGCTTGACTTCGTTGGCAATGGCAATAGCAGGATAAATATGTCCTCCTGTACCTCCTCCGCTAATAATAATGCGATTGATCATGCTGATTATTCTATAATATCACCTCTGCTTACACTTAAAATGACACCAATAGAGATTCCTGTAAAGAGCAGGGACGTTCCTCCCATACTTAAGAGTGGTAGTGGCAGCCCTGTAATGGGTACTAGCCCCACGGCAACTGACATGTGAATCATCGCTTGTATCACTAAGCTAAAAGCGAGCCCTGCCGCCAGAATACCTCCGAAGGCACGGTTACTCTGTGCCATAATCATCATTGCTCTGTAAAGTAAGGCTAAATACAGAAACACTACCAAGGCACCTCCTAACAACCCATACTCCTCCACAATAATGGCAAATATGAAATCAGAGTAAGGATGCGGTAAAAAATTGCGCTGGTCGCTGTTGCCAGGCCCCTTGCCTGTAATGCCTCCAGAGGCAATGGCCATATAAGATTCTTGTGCCTGTGGATGGGCATTGTCGGAATCATATAAGCTTTTTTTGTAGGCTTCCCAACGACTCACCGCCGTTTCAAAGCGCTGCCCTTCTACCAATGCGAAGCTAATAGAAAGCCCACCAATGACCAATAATATGAGAAAGTAACGAATGGGTACACGCCCGATAAACATAATAAGCAGGGAGGTAGCAAATAGCATGGCAGCATTAGAAAAGTTACTAATGGCAATCAACCCACAGATTACACCTATCCAAACCAACATGGGAAAGAGGGATTCTTTTACACTCTCTATGTTTTGTTGCCTTTTGGAAAGCATCGCTGCCAAATGTGCAATCAAGGCCAGCTTGGCCAAATCGGAGGGCTGAAATGATTGTTCTATCAAAGGAATAGTGAGCCAGCGCGTTGCTTCATTAATAGTAGGGCCAAATACTAAAGTAATGAGCAACAGAGGTACAGATAAATAAAGCGCTAATAGCGACAGACGGGCATAGAAGCGATAATCAATTCTGTGAGCAATCCACATAACGACTAATGCCAATACTACCAGACTAGTATGTTTAATTAAGTATTTTTCGGGGTTATTCAAGCTTTGTTTATAAGCCAAGCTTTGGGTAGCACTATATACCACCAAGATACTGATTACGGATAATGCCACTACGATGTACCAAATAACAGGATCACCTTTAAAATACCTACTCTCTCGTCTATACGCTATTTCTTCTGTAATCATATAGGTCTACTTTACTTCTTTTTTGCGGTGAGTTGCTGTACAGCCGTTATAAACTGATTACCGCGATCTTCGTAGTTTTTAAAGAGATCGAAGCTAGCACAAGCGGGTGATAGCAAAACAGTTTCGCCCGCCTCTGCCCAAGTGTAGGCTTTTTGTACAGCTTGTATCATATCTTGCGTTTCCCATACAGGTATCTTGGTTCCAAAATGACGCTTCACCTTCTCGTTCTCTTTCCCCAAAGCTATTATTTTCTTTACATTTTTGAAAACGTAAGGTTCTAGAACTTTATAGTCATTTCCTTTATCTACCCCACCCACTATCCAAATGAGTGGTGTAGCTTGCTGTGCGTAATACTCCAATGCATAGTAAACTGCCTCGACATTAGTAGCTTTGGAATCATTAACGAAACTGATATCTGCTAGCTCAGCTACTTTCTGTAAGCGATGCGGTGCTCCTTGAAAGGTAGCGAGGGCCGTTTTAATTGTCGTGGTAGGCACTCGAAGTAAGTACCCTACCGCCAGTGCACACAGGCTATTGAAAAGATTATGTTTACCTTGTAAAGTAATAGCAGCAGTAGGTATTTCAGCGAGTAACTTACCTGCTTCGCTCACTTGTAAATGCTCCTCTTGTAGAAAAGCCGCCAACTTATCAGTAGCAATGGGCGTTGTAGCAATGGGTAAATCTTTTGCTTGTGTAGGCTGCGCTTGCAAGACTTCTTTAATACGTGCATCTTCTGCGTTGTAGAGTAAATAATCCGTTGCTGTCTGTTGTTGGGTAATGCGCCACTTTGCTTTGGCGTATTGTTCCATCTGGTAATCGTAGCGATCCAAATGATCGGGGGTGATATTAAGCAACAGCGCAATATAGGGTTTGAATTGGTAGCAATGATCTAGCTGGAAGCTGCTTACTTCTAGCACCCAATAGTCATAAGGATCGTTAATGACCTGCTTGGCGAAGCTTTCGCCAATGTTACCCGCGATGCCTACACTAAAACCTGCTGTTTTGAGTAAATGATGAATCAATAAAGTGGTGGTAGTCTTACCATTTGTACCTGTAATGGCGATGAGTGGCGCTTTGGTATAACGAGCCGCAAACTCAATTTCTGAAATAATAGGAATTTGTTGCTGGATGATTTGCTGTATAAGTGGTATGTGATCAGGAATTCCTGGACTTTTTACCACCTCATCAGCGGCTAAGATACGTTGTTCGGTGTGCTTTCCCTCTTCAAAGGTAATTTGATGGCTTTCTAAAAGAGCTTTGTACTTGGCATCCAATAGCGACTTATCTGACAAAAAAACTTCTAATCCTTTGGCTTTCGCCAATAAAGCAGCACCTACGCCACTTTCTCCACCACCAAGTATGCTTATCTTTTTCATACTACATAGGGTCTATGAGATAATCGTACAAATAAGTTCACTTATCATAGGAACAAAAGTAGGTTTCAACGCCTCATCTCAAGTAACACCCTTTAAACCATTTTACGATGAGGCTGCTTCCATAAGGTATACTTTTGAATTATCCTCTTTACCTAACGTAACTTCAAGGTAACCAAACATAGAATAGCCAGTACAATTCCCACAATCCAAAAACGGGTGACAATCTTAGGCTCTGGAATATTTTTTTTCTGGTAGTGATGGTGAAGCGGTGCCATTTTAAAAAGACGATGCGCCCGCGCATACTCTATGCCATGTTTCTTTTTCTGATATTTGAAATAGGCTACTTGTAAGATTACCGAAAGATTTTCTACCAAGAAAATACCGCAAAGTAGGGGCAGCATGAGTTCTTTACGGATACAAAGCGCCAGTACAGCAATTACCCCTCCCAGCGACAAGCTACCCGTATCGCCCATAAAGACTTGCGCGGGAAAGGAGTTGTACCAAAGAAAGCCTACACAAGCGCCCGTAAAGGCTGTCCCAAAAATGGCGGCCTCTTCTATATTAGGAATGTACATGATGTTGAGGTACTGCGCAAAAATGGTATTACCAGAGAGGTAGGCAAATACCGCCAAGGTAAACCCAATAATTGCTGAAGTTCCAGCAGCTAGGCCATCAATACCATCAGTAATGTTGGCGCCATTAGAGACCGCTGTAATGATGAAAATCACTAGTAAAATGTACAATATGGAATCAAGCCCTTCTATTTGAAATAGGTTGAGGTATTTATAGTCGAACTGGTTGTCTTTCAAGAACGGTACGTTGGTGCGCGTTGTCTTGTAAATGACTTGGTAGTAAGGTACTTCTTCTGATTTTTCCACACGGGCGGTTTCTAGCACTTTCTCTTCTTGGTGTAAGGTAGCCAAGGCAGTTACATCGTCGGCGAGGACTTTCTCTTGCACATATACATTATTATTATAGTACAAGGTAACAGCTACCAATAAGCCGATGCCTACTTGTCCTATAATCTTGAATTTTCCTTTTAACCCTTCTTTCGAAACGGTCTTTTTTAAATAGTCATCTAAAAAACCGATAAAGCCTAGCCCTATCATCGTGCAGATAAGTAGAATTACATAAATGTTGTCAAGTTTTACAAATAGTAGCACAGGGATGAGCACCGACCCAATAATGATAATTCCTCCCATGGTGGGTGTACCCTTTTTCTCCATTTGCCCTTGCAGACCCAAGTTTCTTACGTCTTCCCCAATCTGCTTTTTACGTAAATAGGCAATCACCCTTTTACCATAAATAATGCTAATCAGCAGCGAAAGTACTGCTGACATGGCCGCTCTAAAGGAGATGTATTTAAAGACACCTGCTCCGATAAGGTCGAATTGTTTGTCTAAATAATCGAATAAATAGTAGAGCATATCAATAGGTTAAGGATCGTAACATTTATTTTTTTTCAGCCATTTCAGCAAAGGCTTTTTCTATCTCTTCTCGGTCATCGAAATGATGCCTTACGCCATTAATTTCCTGATAAGTCTCGTGTCCTTTTCCAGCAATCAGGATGATGTCTTGGGGAGTCGCTTGGGTTACCGCCGCGCGAATAGCAGCACGTCTTTCTGCTATCACTTGTACCTTTTTTTTATCTATGGGATTAAGCCCTGCTAACATCGCTTGGATAATGGCTTCAGGGGGTTCTGTTCTTGGATTATCGGCGGTAAAAATTACCTGATGGCTCAATTGGCAGGCTACTTTAGCCATCAAAGGTCTTTTAGTTTTATCTCTATCACCGCCACACCCTACTACACAGATAATCTGTTGGTTGTCTTGGCGAACGCCCTGTAAGGTATGCAGTACATTTTCGAGTGCATCTGGTGTATGGGCATAATCTACAATGCCCATTATACCGTTGGGTGCCATACGTTTTTCGAAGCGACCAGGCGCTGCTGATAGTCCTGAGAGACTTCTGAGTACTTCTTCTTCCTCTTCTCCTAAAAGCATTGCAGTAGCAAAAACAGACAGTAAGTTGTAGGCATTAAAATTGCCCAATAGCTTAAACCAAGTGGGTTGGCGGTTGATCTCCAAGAGAAGCCCTTGTAAGGTATTATCTAGCAATTTTCCTTTAAAATAGGCAGGATGATGCAAGGCAAAGGTATAACGACGTGCCACTGTATTTTGCAACATTACCTCTCCTCGTTTATCGTCAATATTGGTCAGCGCAAAGGCCTGCTTAGGGAGGTCATCAAAGAGCTTTTTCTTGGCTTGGATGTAGTTAGCAAAGCTACCGTGAAAATCTAGGTGATCGTGGCTAATATTGGTAAATACTGCTCCAGCAAAATATAAACCAGCGATTCTATTAAGTGCGATGGCATGCGAACTGGCTTCCATGAAGCAGTGTGTACAGCCCTGTTTGACCATTTTAGCCAGTAATTGGTTGATTTGTAGTGCATCGGGCGTGGTATGCGTAGCAGGTATCACTTCCTCATTGATCTGATTCTGAATGGTAGAGAGTAAACCTGTACTATACCCTAAGGATCGGAATAGCTTGTACAACAAAGTTACTGTGGTAGTTTTACCGTTGGTACCCGTCACTGCCACCAATTGCAGCTTACGAGAAGGATGGTCGTAGAAGTTGGCCGCTATTACCCCTAAGGCTTTGGTTGTATCTTTTACTTTGATGTAAGCCACGCCTTCTACTAAGCTTGCGGGGAGTTCTTGACAGACCACCGCTGTGGCTCCTTTTTCGATGGCTTGCGTAATAAAATCATGTCCATCTACGCGGGTTCCATGCAACGCTACAAAGAGGCTCTTTGATACGACAAGGCGAGAATCGAAATGTACAGCTTGGATAGCTTGCGTAGTATAGGGACTTGCCATCTCTACGGCTACGTCTTTCAGCAATTCCTGTAATTGCTTCATGAAAAATCAATGTAAGTCTAGGTAAACAGTTCTCCCCCTTTTAAAAACCCGATTAGGAGGAATTGATTGGCTTAGTACTTTCCCTTGGCCCTTGTATACTACTTTCAACCCGTGATTTTCTAGTAAATAGAGTGCGTCCTTTAAGGTCATGTTTCTCACATCAGGCATTCTATTTTTACGAACGCGTATGTCTTTCAAGGTCAAAGACTGATCGATCTGCGCTTTCCCTCGTAACCAGTCTCCTTCTCCCATAGTAGCCGCCTGCTGGGTACTAATTTGCCAACTTTTTGTCAAAGTACTAATATCTTGTACATTTCCTATGATGGTTTTAGGAATTTTTTTGACAGACGTTAATTGTGTGAGCACTTTGCCTTCAGGATGCATCTGCAAGTCATTGGCATACAACCTATCAGCAATTTTTCTAAATACAGGAGCCGCTACATCACCACCGTATTGTTTTTCTTTTTTGGGATTGTCGATCACTACAATACAGCTATACTTCGGCTTATCGGCTGGGAAAAAGCCCGCAAAGGCAGTATGATAGGATTTACTATATTTCCCTTCAATGAATTTTTGAGAAGTACTTGTCTTTCCAGCGATACGGTATTGGGTTGTTCTAATAGCGCGGGCTGTTCCTCGTTCTACTACTCCTTCCAAAAGTCTTGTTACTTGGCGTAGCGTACTATCAGAACAGATTTTCTCTTTAAGCGTTACGGTGTTGAATTCTTCTACTATTTTATCAGCCTCTTTGATATACTTGACCAAGATAGGTTGTACCATCTTCCCTTCATTGGCTACTGCATTATAGAAAGTAAGCATTTGCAAGGGAGAGATTTTGGTTTCGTACCCAATGGATATCCAAGGCAGAGAAATGACACTCCAAGTAGGATCGTTTACATTTTTGATGTAGGGAGTCGTTTCTCCTACCAATTGAAAGTGAAGTGGGGTGTTAAGGCCAAACTGATTAAGGTAATCAATGAACTTTTGTGGATTATCTTTAAAATACTTTCTTACCAACTTTGCTACCCCAATGCTGGAAGATTTCTCAAATACTTGCTGTACGGAGATGTTCCCAAAGCCACCCGATTTAGGATCGTTAAGGGGTGTACCAAAAAAGCGATGCCTGCCATTACCCGTTTCAACACGATCAGTCAGTTGCATTTTCTTTTCTTCGAGTAGTGCCATCATGGAGGCAAGTTTAAAGATAGAACCTGGATCGTTGCTCCCTCTACTCCCAATGGCGTAGTTATAATTCTCGGCGTATATGCCTTCTCTGATTTTACCAAGATTCGCCATAGCTTTTATTTCGCCGGTAGCTACTTCCATCACTACTGCACAGCCGAAATCAGCATCGTTCTTGATGAGAGCATTTAACAGCGCCGTATGCGCTACATCTTGCACATTGACATCAATAGTTGTGAAAATATCTAGTCCGTCCTCTGGTGTTACACTTGAACCATCATACCGAGGTCGCCAAGTATTATTCCCTATATTTTGAAAAAGCGCACGCCCATCTCTTCCTCCTAAATGCTTCTCAAAACTATATTCTAATCCCACTACACCTTCTCCCTCGTCGTTGATGTACCCTATGGTACGGCTTGCCAAGCTATTAAAGGGAGCAAAACGACGATTCTCTACCTCGAAGATAGCACCTCCTCGGTACTTCCCTGCCCTCAAAATAGGAAAGGCTTCGATGGCTTTCTTGGTTTGGAAATCAACGTAGCGATTGCTCAAAATTACGTATTGTCGATTGTTCTTACGGGCTTTTGTCAATAAAGTCTTATACTGCTCGGCCGATTTGTGAGTGAAAACCTGACTTAGTAATAGACTAAGCGAGTCAACTCCTTCTTCAAAGCGCTTGTTAGAAGCGATGGTAGGATCGATAGCTACTCTGTAAAAAGGTAAGGAAGTAGCTAAAAGGCTTCCATCTGCTGCAAAAACACTTCCTCTGTGGGCTTTTATATGACGAAATTGTATGTCCCGTTTCTCCATACGAGTACGCCACTTTTCTCCATCTACCAACTGGATGTGCGATATTTTAAGTACAATAGCCAGTGCTACCCCTCCCATCAGTAAGAAGGCGATACGCACACGTAATAGGATGGACTTCTTAATGTTCACCTTTTTTCACTTTTATTTTGGTAGGCGCTTTTTTACTTTCTTCTAGCCCAATTTGCTTGGCTCTTTTCAGTACTTCTGACTGTTTTACTACATACATATACTTGGCACGTAGCGTAGTATAATCAGTGCGGAGGTCTCCTACAGTATGCTCCAATTTCAGTAATTTTCTGTGACCCTTTTCGGCATAATGAGAGTTGCCGATGTAGAAAATGCCCACAACCGTCATAAATAAAATATAGGAGATGTAACTAGCAGGGTTTCTATTTTTTAAAACAAACTCTAAATTAAGGAGCGTATCGATCCAGCTAAAGATACTTTTACCTTTATAGTGATCCTCTTCTTCTTCTGGATGTCGGTAGGTATTCTCTAACATAAGCCAACGATGATTCTTCTAGTGGTCAAGTTCTTTATAAAACGAGTAAATTGCAAACCTCCTCTTACCTTTTTACAGCTACCCGAAGCTTTGCACTTCTTGCTCGTGGATTTTCAGTAATTTCTGCTTCGGTAGGTAAAAGAGGCTTTCGTATCACGGCTTCTAGCGGTTTTAGTACGTTGCCATACAAGTCTTTTTCTACTTCTCCTATAAACTTACCTTTCTGTATGAAGTTTTTCACCAAACGATCTTCCAAAGAGTGGTAAGTAATCACTACCAGCCGCCCCCCTGTTTTTAAAAGCGCTGCTGACTGCACCAAGGCTTCTTCTAATGCTTTCATTTCATCATTCACTTCTATACGAATAGCTTGAAATACTTGCGCCAAATACTTAAACAACTGCTTTTTAGGAGCAAAAGGGGTGACTATTTCTTTCAATATATTGACCGTGGTAATCGCTTTCTTTTTTCTTTCCCTCACAATCGCTTCTGCTAACGTTTTAGCATTTCTTACCTCACCATACTTACCCAATATTTGGTGGAGCTGCAGGGTAGTATAGGTATTGATCACCTCTTTGGCTGTCAGCGAGGTATTTTGGTTCATACGCATATCCAAGGTAGCCTCAAAGCGAATCGAAAAGCCTCGATCAGGTGTATCAAATTGATGAGAAGAAACGCCTAAGTCGGCTAATATTCCTTCTACCTGTGCTACCTTATACATCTTGAGGTATTTCTCTAGATAGCGGAAATTAGCTTGTATGAAGTGAAAGCCAGGATGGGTAAAAGCTTGGGCATTGGCACGGGCCGCCTCATCTTGATCAAAAGCATAGAGCTGTCCTTGCTCGTTGAGCAAGGCGAGGATCGCCGCGCTGTGCCCTCCTCCCCCAAAGGTTAAGTCTATGTAGGTCCCTGCTGGCTGAATGGCTAGCTGTTGTAAACTTTCCCGCAACAATACAGGTACATGATACGCTGATTCCATCGCTTTATTTTAAAGATTTCTGCAATATACGAGGCATCTTCTTTCTCTTCAAAATAAAAACTTCGCTGTGGGTGGGTGTCTTCTAAAAAATTAGTAAATTGAAAGAATGGATAGTAGCCTTCTCTAAAAAGACGAGACCGTACTTACACATCTTACGGACTATAGCTACTATCTTTACGCACACAAAGATATTGAATAACCTTTAATAAAATTTAAATAGCTTAAATATTATGGCTAAGAAAAACGACAATGCTTTACCTACTTCTAAAGAAGAGAAATTAAAATCTCTGCAACTTACCATTGAGAAGTTAGATAAAGAGTATGGGAAAGGTACTGTGATGAAGTTGAGTGATAGTAAGGTAGAGGATATACCTTCTATTCCTACAGGTTCACTCACGCTAGACTTAGCGCTTGGCGTAGGCGGGCTTCCTAGAGGAAGAGTGATCGAAATATACGGGCCTGAGTCTTCTGGTAAAACGACCTTAGCGATGCATTGTATTGCAGAAGCGCAGAAAGCAGGCGGCATGGCTGCCATTGTAGATGCAGAGCACGCCTTCGATAAGGTGTATGCTGAAAAGCTAGGTATTGATACAGACCATCTGTTAATTTCCCAACCAGATCATGGAGAGCAAGCCTTGGAGGTAGCAGAGCACTTGATTCGCTCGGGTGCCATTGATATCCTTGTGATTGACTCTGTGGCGGCGCTAGTTCCTAAAGCTGAGTTGGAAGGTGACATGGGTGATAGTAAGATGGGAGTGCAGGCACGCTTGATGTCGCAGGCCTTACGAAAACTTACAGGAGCCATTAACAAAACTAACTGCTGTTGTATCTTTATCAACCAGTTAAGAGAGAAAATCGGGGTAATGTTCGGTAATCCTGAAACCACTACTGGTGGTAATGCACTGAAGTATTACTCTTCTGTACGTTTAGACATCCGTCGTATTGGCTCTATCAAAGATGGTGATACGTTGATTGGTAACAGAACCCGCGTGAAAGTGGTCAAGAATAAAGTAGCGCCTCCTTTTAAAGTGGTGGAATTTGATATTATGTACGGCGAAGGTATTTCTCGTGTGGGTGAGATCATTGACTTAGGGGTAGCTTTAGATGTGATTGGAAAATCAGGTTCTTGGTTCTCTTATGGAGAGTCTAAAATTGCGCAAGGAAGAGATAAGCTGAAAGGCGTATTAAGAGATAACCCTGACTTGTTAGAAGAGATTGAGGGGAAGATCAAAGATCATATTAACAATGACGGTGAAGAAGAGGAGATGCTCGTTGAGGAAGCGCCTAAAGAAGCGCTTGGAGAAGAGCAGTAAACACGCTTATTTTTTGTTTTACATACTTGTCTTTCATAAATGAAAAAAGAGGATCAATGTTGATCCTCTTTTCTTTATGATAAATACTATTCTGCCTACTGCTTTTCGATAACTTGCTGCACAGCTTACTAAGATAACATGACTAAGTCTGCTACCACCTGTACACCATTCTTTAGATAAAGATCTTTTAAGTCGGTGTACTCTTCTATGGTCTTTTGCTCTGTATTGGTAGTATCTTCTTGTGTTTCTTCCTCTTCTGCTTTATCCGCTTCATTTTCCTTCTTTCTTTCAGCCTCATTGAGCGAAAGTCTCGTATCATTACGTTTGTCCCTTGCCTTCTTTATATCATCCAAAAGCTTCTTAAGGTCTTCATCTGTCTTCATTCTTTGGGCGAAGCGTTGGTTAATCTCTTTTAATTCACCATTCGATACATCACCGCTTTTTCTAAACCGAGCACTGCTGATTTCATCCCAAGGCAAAGCACTAGGTTGTGATTTCTCTCTGTATTCGTCTCCTTCAAAGGGCGAAGGGAGCTTTAAATCAGGTACAACGCCTAAGTGTTGTGTACTACTACCTGTTACGCGGTAATACTTAGAGAGGGTCAGGTTAAGCTGACCAATATTCTGTCCGTATTCCGTCATGTATCTACCTAAGTCAAGAATGCTTTGTACAGTACCTTTTCCGTAAGTTTCTTCTCCCACAATAATACCGCGTTGGTAATCTTGAATCGCACCCGAGAAAATCTCAGAAGCAGAGGCACTAAAGCGATTGACCATCACTACCAATGGGCCTGTATACGCCTGTTCAAAGTCGCCAGTCTCTCCTACGCTTACTCTTCCTAAGCCGTCTTTTACCTGTACCACGGGGCCTTCTTCAATAAATAGACTGGTGAGGTCGATAGCTTCTTTTAAAGAGCCGCCTCCATTGTACCTAAGGTCTATAATGAGTCCATCTACTTGTTCTTCTCGGAGTTCAGCCAGTATTTTCTTTACGTCGTTGGTGGTACTTTTGTAGTCTGGCTTACCCGCTCTGTATTCCTCGAAGTTGATGTAGAAGGCAGGAATACCGATGACCCCTACTTTATAATCTTTTCCGTTGCGTTGGTAGTGAATGATTTGCTTGGTAGAGGACTGTTCTTCAAAGGTAATTTTTTCCCGTATCATACGCACCACCGTTGGTTTGGCGGCAGTTCCCTCGCTAGCGGATAGTATTGATAATCGTACAACCGTTCCTTTTTTACCCCGAATCAATTGAATTACTTCATCCAAACGCCAACCTACTACATCTACCATCTCTCCGTCGTCTCCCTGCGCTACGCCAATGATACGATCATCTTTAAACAAGCTTTTACTTTTAAAAGCAGGCCCACCTTCTCTTACAGAGCGGATAATGGTGTAGTCATTTTCTGTACCCAATACAGCCCCAATACCTTCTAAGGAGCGCTTCATATTATTATTGAAGTTATCGGCTGAAATGGGTGAAAAATAGGCTGTATGTGGATCAAATGCTTCTGAAAAGGCATTCATATAGGTTTGGAATACGTCCTCAGCGTTGGTCTGTGAAAGCGTTTTTTGATAACGCTTATAACGTTTTTGGAGTTTTACGATGATAGAGTCATACACTTCACCCGATAGCTTCGACTGTAGAATTTGGCTTTTCAGTAGTTTATGCCACGCCTCATCTAGGGCTTGCTCGTCTTTCATCCAGTCCACCTTATCACGATCTGTCTCGTAGTATTCCTCTTTTGTAAAATCGAAGTTCTGTTGCAACAGTTGATCGTTGCGCTCTAGGCGCTCATTGATACGCGTCAAGTAGGTATTAAAAATATTGTAAGCAATGTTAAGATTGCTGCTTGGCAGTGACAATTCGTCATCCAGCAGATAGCGATACTTTTCGAAGCGTTCCATATCGCTGGCTAGAAAGTAAAGTTTATTTTCGTCTAGCTCCTCTATGTAATTATCAAACATAATAGAGGAGAGTGAATCGTCGAGCGTCATTTTCTTATAGTGTCCACTGGTAACAAGTTTGGCCACCAATGCTGCTTTCTTCTCGTGAATCTCTTCTGGCGTAATGACGATGTTGCTATCTAAGGCCATCGGCAACAAAGTATTCGCTGTGGACGTTGTGCCTCTTAAGCCAGGTATAAAGCTCCAGGCCAACACAAATAGGGGTATAATCAAAAGAAACTTCTTCATATATTTTTTACTTAATAAATTCACTTGACGGGTCTTTATGATGATGTACAACCAAAAAGCAGTAGATTAAGTTGTCCGCTTCTTATGTACTAGCTGATACGACTACGATAGTTTAATTATAGACTAATTATGAATAGATATGTTTTATTTTAGGTTAATAGATCTTGCAAAAGATATACAATTTAATAATTTAAGACCAAATCTGATGTGTGTTCACACAAAAATTATTAGCTTCACCTTTGTAATCAACACTTCACCTCTATAAAATATAATTGATCCTATGTTTGGTATAAAGTATATCAAATTTGATGCTACTACCTACGTCATCCATTACAGCAATGGTAAAATTGTAAAGGAAGGACGTGGGCTTGCTTTCTTCTACTTCGCTCCTAAAAGCTCTCTCGTGGCTATTCCGATGGGTAGTAGTGATGTACAGTTTGTTTTTAATGAAACTACTGCTGACTTCCAGACCATTTCTATCCAAGGGCAAATCACCTACAAGATAGAAAATCCTAAACAACTGGCAGAACTGCTAGACTTTAGTGTTAACTTTAGAGGACTTCCTAAAAGTAATGATGCAGATAAAATTGTACAACGGCTTACCAACGAAGCACAAACCGCTACCTCTGCTTTTTTACAGAGCGTACCGCTTACAGAAGCCCTGCGCAGTGCTCAACAAATTGAGCAAATCATAGACGAAGGGCTTAAGAGCTCTCCAGCCATTGCCCTCTTGGGCATTGTTCCGCTGGGAGTTAATATTATTGCTGCAAAGCCTTCTCCAGAGATGTCGCGTGCCTTGGAGGCAGAAACCCGTGAGGCACTTCAACAAAAGGCCGATCAGGCAACCTACGAGCGTAGGAACTTTGCCGTAGAACAGGAACGCAAAATTAAAGAAAGTGAGCTCAGTACAGAGATTGCCGTAGAAGAGAAGAAAAAGCAGATCGTAGAAAAGAAAATGGAAACGGAGTTTCTCACCCAAGAAAACCAACAGCGCCTACAAGAGAAACGAATGGAGGCAAAGATTGCACAAGAGAAGCAAAAACAGACGCTTATTGATATCAAAGTAGAAAACGATAAGAAGGAAGCGGACGCCAAAAGCTATACAATTCGTACCCAGCTAGAAGCCTACAAGGCACTCGACTGGAAAACCATTATGGCCATCAACAACCAAGGAGATGCCAAGCTGAACGTCGCCTTAGCCTTCAGAGAGTTAGCAGAGAAGGCAGAAAACATCCAAAATCTCAATATAACACCTGATTTATTACAAAAGCTAATAGATGAATCTACCGGAGGTGCTCCCTCTAAAAGAGGCAAGTAGTTGTTTATTTCATTCACCCAATAGTTATTAAATCATATGGAAGACATCACCCCAGAAGAACTTAAAAAACGTGTAGAGCAAGAAGAACCGCTCAATATCATTGATGTACGGGAAGAGTGGGAATACGAAGAAAAAAATATAGGGGCTAAGCTGATCCCACTTGGAGAGCTCCCTCGGCGTCTAGATGAGCTTGAGCCCTTCAAAGATGAAGAGCTCATTGTACATTGCCGCTCTGGAAAAAGAAGCGATAATGCCAAGAAATTCCTAGAAAAACAAGGTTTTAAGAAAGTACGTAACCTACTAAAAGGTATTGAAGGCTATCTGAAATTGTAAGCTTGCTTTGCAGGCTTTTTAGGAGGTATGGTGAAGTGTCCCTATATCTCCTAACACCCCCTCAAATATATTTACACGGTATTAACAGACTATCTGAATGTACGCCTATCGCAACAGGCAAGATTTTAATAATAGTTATGAAGAAGACTATAGTCAAGCACCCGATTATAGTCAGCTAAACAACGAAGAAGCAGAAAGGCTTTTCTCACTGTTGGGGAATACCTTGGTGACTAAAAAGCTTACCGCTTCTCCTATACTTCCTATTAGGATTCGGGTTACCAAAAAAATGCTTTCGCTCTCCAGAGAACAGATCATACGAATCGTACTCGCCAGAGCTTTCCAAGCACACACCAATGATCCTGAGTTTCTAGCCTTTATCGACACCTTGCCTGGAGGTTGGAAAAGTAGCCGCTCAGGAGACGCTTTTGAAGGCTTTTTACCCGAAGATGAAGGAACAACAATCGTCTTTCACGTACCTATGCGCTACATAGAAGCCTTCAAAGCCAAAACTTACGAAATCCTTGAACTGGAAAAAGACGAACAAGGGGAACGAGCAGGTAAAGCAGCACGCCAACAGCAATATTACGCCTTGGTAGAGAAAGACCAGTCACATATTACGCGTATTACTAATATCCTCTTTGAACGTGCTACAGGTCTTAAAGAAATCGAAAAAGACGATGATGACTACGAGATACTCAGAAAGACTTGGCTAGACCTCCTCGACCAAGTAATGGTGATCTACTATGAATCAGAAAACCACCTCGCCTCCCTTTCCCAACCGCATGCCCGTACCTACTTTACTAATC
>ERZ1740058.234-NODE-234-length-48314-cov-6.451854_pt1 | contig 48314 bp, 51 predicted proteins | sample MGYA00581745_ERZ1740058 | MGnify/ENA primary metagenome ERZ1740058 (study PRJEB43018, sample SAMN04849742) | marine metagenome | isolation source: floating plastic debris | place: Pacific Ocean | collected 2008-08-30 | study: EMG produced TPA metagenomics assembly... | reverse complement strand
AGCCTTACCAATTCTGTTCTCGAGCCAGACTGAGGACTTAAGCACAATATACACTTTTATACACCAAAATCTAAAATGTTCATATTTTAGGTTTTTCGCCAAGTAATTTATAGTATTGCCTAAATAATATTTATAGTATAGCTATAAATCAATTGTATTGGCGGTGAACACTTCGGTGAACACCTTTATTTTCCTTAAATCCATTAACACACAAAATCATGTCCAATCTGGCTTATTACCTCCTTTTTTTTCTAGGGATGCTTGCCCTAGCTATACCATCAGGATTACTTATCAAAAGTTCCCTGAAAAGGCATCAGCGAGAATACGAAGAATTTATTCGTAACCAAATTATTCACCGCAAAAACTCCCACTCATGATACCAATCAAGCAAACATCTTTCGGGAAAGATAAAGGTAATTGTATGGCTGCTTGTGTGGCTTCTATCTTAGAAGTCTCCCTAGAAGAAATACCGGATCTGGTTACTGCTTTACCGAAGTGGCGAGAAGCCCTCAATGACTATCTCTTTACCAAAGAACTCTATTTGCTAACCGCCCGACTTGATGAGCCTAAGAAACACCTAAAAGGCTTTCATATCATTGCTGGTCAATCACCTAGACATGATTGCTTACATGCAATTGTTGGATACGCTGGTCAGCCTTATTTTGATCCGCACCCTGACAACTCTGGATTGGCAGGAAACCCCAATGATTGGGAATACGATCTTTTTTTGAAACTGTTTACTGAATAAATATCGTCTAATTCTAATCCCCATTGAAGTATGATACCCTACTCGATTCTCATTTGGGTAAACCAGAACCGTGGCAAAAAGACTCGATCAACTTGTGGCCGGGAAGCCCGGTTTAACTTTGAACTTGGCACCTATGTGCTCGCCGAGAACCGTAATATTCCCTGCACGATCGTTCAAGAACATTTCAAACCTGTTTATATCCGGCTCACCCTACACGGCAAGCCTCGGGAAGTCTCTACTCAAGTAAAAGTGCTTCCCTCTAAATGGGATAATGTGCTAAAAGAAGTAAAAGGTCGATCTAAAAAAGCAATGATCGCCAATGACGAAATCGACGAATGTAAACTAGAAATAAAGGCCATTCTCAAAGAGTTTGGTAAAAAGCATCAACCTTTCACTATGAAAGACTTCAACTATTACTATTCTGGAAAGCATCTTATTCCTCAGAAAAGACTCATGTATAGCGAGGTGTTAGCTTCTTTCAATGAAAAGAATAGACGGCTATCGTATGGTACAAAGAAAACCTACCAAGCCTACCAAAATACCATTCAGAAATACATGAAAAGTAATCTAGGAGTAGCTGATATGGATATTGAGATGATGAACACCCCTCTTTTTTATAGCAACCTGGCGACCCATTTAGCCAATAACATGGTAGATACATCGGCAAGAATCATTGCGCTACACTTCAAAGCTATCTTAGACCATGCCACGTATTTAAATGAGAATTTAGTAGTACATAAAAAGATCCAGGATTACAAGTTTTACGTTAAAACCAAGAATCCTTATCGGTACCATTCCCCTGAAGAAATAGCTCAAATAGAGGGAGAAGCTGAAAGAATAGGGATTGATATCAAAGAGAAATTATCGCTATACACCTACCTACTCCAATGTGAGATCGGTAGTGCTTGGGCAGACCTGAAAAAGCTCACTGAGGAACATATCGATCTAGATAAAGATGGCTATAAGTGGGTGAGGCATTACCGAAAGAAAAGCGTTCAGTACTATTTATCTCCGTTTTCTGCCAATGCGTTTAAATACGCACATATTCTAAGCGAATTCCGCCATTTTCGGAAAGATAGAAGAAAAAATGAAAGTTTTTTAATACCTTACCATAACTACCAGACACATAGAGACAACCTTACAACGATTGGTAGAAGGCTCAACCTATTATTGCAAACACACAGAGCCAGGCACACCGCAGGTACTTTTTGGCTTGAAAAAGGCTATAGCTTGCGAGAAGTTTCTAAGATGCTTGGACACAAAAGTATTACTACGACAGAAAAAGTATATGCTGCATTCCGTAATGAAAGCCTATACCGTAGACGTAAAAATATAGAATCACAATCAGTAATAAATGAGTCGCTTTCATTTACCCAGGGGGCTGGGAGTAAGGTTGGGTCGCCGATCGGTTGACCCTTTTACCGTACTATCGAACCTCACCCGTACTTGGCACGGTAGCCAGCAATCACTTTCCTTGCTTGCTCTAGCTCCGTCTCGAGGCGATCCACTGTTCTAGTCAGCGTGTTGATTAAAGCTGAAGTATCTGGACCTTGTCGATTATCCGGTAAGGTAAGCTTACGATCTACTCCAGTAGCAAGAGCTTCCACATTCGTGCTTACGCCTAGCTTCTCATAATAGTTAACCAAAGCACAGTAATGCTCAATGGTAAAATGGTACTTCCCGTTTTCTACCATAGATAAATGGCTACTGTTCATATTGAGCTCCTTAGCTACTTCAATCTGTCTAAGACGTAATAGTGCGCGGAGATCTTTCATGATCGTCCCGGAGGTAGACTTATCATAAATAATTGGCATATTGAAATGGTTGTTCGTGTTAATGATTCGTATAAAAGTAACTAAGACAACGAATAAACTTAAGAAAAGTTCTAAAAACACAAAAAATACTTTGTAAAATTCATAAATAAATTAAGTGTCGCATGAAAGAAAATCACACTACCACAAAGAACATTCTTGACCAAGGCGGGGATACATCTCCTCCGTTGGAACATTTTATTCCAAGTTCTAATGCAATAATAGCGATAGATCAGGTAAGGCAAGAGCTTTTTAAAATAGAGGGACTGTCAGTGCCTTTCACTTGGGATACTAATGGATTACGAATAACGATTGAAAAAAGAATATAGCAGAAGTATTACTAGCGCAGTATGCGCCTACACTACCTAAAAAGCAAGAAGTATTGAGCCGGGAGAAAATCTTCCGGTTTTTTTATGTCCAAAAATTCGAAACTATGTCTAACACCAGAGAAAAAAAGATTGCAAATTTAGTGCTGACTGATAGTGCCAGCATGATGAACTTGGCTCAGGAACTAGCGCGGTTTATCAAAGAGAATAAACTGTTTCATCACATTCAAGGAAAGTCATACGTCAACGTAGAAGGGTGGCAATTTGCTGGGGCTAGACTAAATATTTACCCCAGGGTAGAATATGTAAAAGATGTTTCCACACCGGAAGAAGTGCGCTTTGAGGCCAGGGTAGTTTTGATTGACCACAACACGGGGGAAGTAGTAGGGAGCGGTCACTCCTCATGCTCTAACAAAGAAAACGGTAAACGTAACTATCAAAAGTTTGCTATTGAATCTATGAGCCAAACTAGAGCGGTAGGTAAAGCCTTTCGATTGTTACTTGCTTGGATTATCCGGGCAGCGGGATTTGAGCCTACTCCCGCCGAAGAAATGGATTACTTACAGTCTGACAGTAAGCCTTCTCGGAAAGCAAAGAAGGACCCAATAGAGAAAACCAAAGAAAAAGCTGCTACTCCATCCCCAGAGACTAGTAAACCAGTGGCTGAGATGAGTGAAGAGGAGAAAGCCCAGCAGCCCGCCACTGTCAAGCAAAAGACTGAGTTATTACTTCTTCTCAATAATAAGCAGATTACTAGTGAAGAAAAGAACAAAATGATCGAGGGAATTAACTCCATGACTAGGGGGCGAGCTGCTAAGGCAATTGCTAAGACAAAGGGGACTATTGAACAGCGAGAAGCTAAAGCCTCCACTACAAAATCATAGTAATCAACAAAATCATAGTAATCAACAAAATCAAAGAAAATGAAATATCAAGTTAACGGATTTAACAATTTTTGCCGAGTGTTTCAACTACCTCAGTCTTACCCACAAGGCTACTGCTTTGGTGGTGGATTACCTACGACGTTTGTAATGGTAGATTGGTTTCACGCCGTAGGTGGACTACCCCAATGGGCAATTTCAGAAGAACAGTATCACCAGCTAATTGCAAATGGAGAATTGGTTGATAATGGAGACCATTCCCAAGAAGTAGATTCAGTTGAGCTACAAACCACGCTCACAAAATTCTTGAGAGATAAGGTGTATGTAACTGAGGGGGAAACGTATTTGGTTATTTGTGATTTTGGATTTGCATTCACATTCTCAAAATAAGATCCAGAGTTTTTTTTGTTTCAATATTTCATAATTACACCAAATAATTTTTGGTTATAATGAATTATATAGCGATATTGAGCCTATGAACAGTGCGGTTCAATCCTATTGCAAGGTACAGCGAGTAGGGCGCACTCCCGAAAGCTGTACTTTTTTATTTCCCCTCTTATATGGAAGATTTATTTCAACCAGACCAATTCACTGAATCAGCTAGAGAATTGCACCAACAGCTAGGAGTTAAGAAAAATTATGTGAACTGGATTCTTCAACAGTTTAACAGGCTTAACCTCAAGGTTAACTTTGATTATCAGGTAGTTAGAGAAAAGTCTCATACAAACCAAAGTAAGATTACGCATTTCTTAACTAAAGCTGTCTCACACCGAATCGCTGCTCATTCTGAAGTGAAAACAGAGGCGAATGCTAACGTTCAGGATAATATGGCCTTATCACACCTAGCTATCAATGGGAATGAGGATGCTATTATCCTGAAGGCGGTGGCGATATTACAAGATAGGGTAGCTGAGCAAAAAGCTGAAATAGAAAGGAAGAATAGTAAAATTAAAGAGCTGCAACCGAAAGCTGACACCTTTGATGCTACTATGTCCAGTAATGATCTTATTGCTATGGATGAAGTGGCAAAAGTGCTAGCCATCCCGGGCTACGGACGAAATAACTTATTCCGTTTCCTTCGAAACGAACAAATTCTTCGTGCCAACAACCATCCTTACCAAGTTTTTATTGACCGGGGATATTTCAAGGTGATCGAACGGCAATTTGAAGACCGCCAGGGCGACAGCCGGGTATACCTGAAGACAATGGTCACCCAAAAAGGGCTCCACTACATCAGGCAATACCTTAAAAACTAAACTAATGCAAACCCTAGTAGACTATTTCCTTCAACACCACGAAATCATTTTCTGTGTCATTGCTACGCTTTGGTTCTTTCGGACGATCTGGAAGATCACCGACCACAGCAACAATGACAATTATCCTTATTAACCAAATTTTCATCATGTGTAGAATACAAATCAAAACCCCGAAGATGGGAGCACGACTCGTGGCTACCCAAATGCGCTATCTAAAATCCAATGGCTGGCTGAAAGAAGGTAGTATTGGTGATCTGCTCACCAACGCCCTAATAGAGCGCATTGAGCGGGCTCCAGAAGTAGAGCTAGATAAAATAGCCCTTACCATCCCAGCCGATGAAGCTGCTGTTTCTTCTATTATGGTGGAAGCTGCCTTAAAAAAGCGAGACACCGTATTTATTGCCCACTATGCCCGGGCAGCAGAGAGGTTATTGAATGATCTCGAAAAGGCATTCAAAATGCAGATGTCTACTGAAGAGGCGATTAAAGCCTTTCTAGATGTAGAGTCATATAAAGCCCTTCCTCCCAAATTCAATATTAATCACTTATAACCCCTACTATCATGGAATATGCATTCAAAAGCGAGCTAAACGGTATAGCCTTTCGTATTAGATCCAGCGAGGTCACCATTGTTGATGAACAGAGAGCTACAATCAACACTTCTCCGCATAATCGGTTTGCCCCTCACCAAATTACCGAGCATTGGGAATCTATTGAGATGATGGAGTTTGAGTCTATCTACCTGAGCGTAGTAGAGCAGATTAAAGAGCGAGAAGAGTATATCCAGGAAGTACACCAAGCTGATTAGTGATGAAACGACTAAAACGATTCCTCACTACTGGGACGCTCTACGATATGGATGTAGTTGAGTGGGTAGGGTTAATACTTTGCTACCTTCTACTCTCTCCATTTTTCATTAGCAACTTCATCAAACATCTTCACCAATGGTGGATGATGAATAAGCGATTTCGTGAACTTAAAAGCATCCTAAACAACAAACCACATCAGTGACATTCGTCATTTTTCCTAACTAAATAATTACACTAAATCATGAATGTAAATTTAATATCTGTTACAAAAAGCTTTCTTCCTGAAATTGAAGATTTGACTGCTGAAGAGTTAATTGTATACATTGCTAGAGTTAGCAACCCCTCCAACCAACTCAACAAAGACACTTCCGAGAAGCTAATAGCATATTTAGTGAAGAATAGGCATTGGTCGCCATTTGAAATGGTTGATATGACAGTTGAAATTGTTACTAGTAGAGCCATTGCCCAGCAAATACTTCGACACCGATCTTTTTCGTTTCAGGAGTTTTCTCAACGCTATGCTAAGGTTACTGAGATTGAACCCATCCAGTTGCGTAAGCAAGCGGAGAAGAACCGCCAGAGTTCAAGCGACACATTTGATCCCACACTAGGTCATGAGGAAGAAACAGCTAGTGAAGTAATAAAAACGCACCTTGATGCCTCTCAAGAATTATACACCGTATTGATAGCGCATGGGGTAGCAAAAGAGTGTGCTAGAATGGTTCTTCCATTGTCTACACAAACACGAATCTATATGAAGGGAAGTGTCCGTAGTTGGATACACTACCTGCAAATTCGGTGCGATGAACACACACAATTAGAACATCGAGAAATCGCGAATTTGATCCGAGACATATTTAGTGAAGAGTTTCCCGCAATTAGTAATGCATTAGAGTTATGAGCGAGCAAGTAAATCACCCAGCACACTATGGCGGTGACACTCCCTACGAAGCGATTAAAGTAATAGAGGCATGGAATCTTGATTTTTGCTTGGGAAACACTGTCAAGTACATATCTCGAGCAGGTTGTAAAAACCCTGATAAAGAGATAGAAGATTTGAAAAAGGCAAAATGGTATTTAGAGAGAAAAATAAAGCAACTGGAAAATGAGCAAGAATAAATATTTCTGGCAGGGTGAGTCAGTGAAAGCTATATTTGGTTATAGCAGAGTCACCCCAAACCTAGATAAACCGCTGTACTGGTATAACTACGACTGTTTTGTTGATGACAAGGGCTACACCAGTCCTAAAGAAAAACCAGTAGCTATTATTCCCGCTATCAAGATTGAGTATGACAATGGCAGCTTTGTTATCGCCAATATGTTTGGGCAGGGTTGGCATAAGCTCGTGAACGGCGGCTGGCCAAGCCACTCTCATTACTCTTTACCCGATGAAGGTTTTCATAAGAGCAACAAATATGAATATGCGCTGAAGGAGTTTGACGAAGAAGTCTTAGCGGAGTACCGAGTCAAAGCAGATGCATGGTTCAAGAAAACCTACCCAGAGGAATATGAGAAAATGCAGCGATTCAAAAAACTTCCAAGAATAATATGAACCCAAAGGATATAATTTGTGAGGCAATTGAAAAGTATCAGCCTGTTGCTATTGCACTTCTTTTCTCAGGAGGTCACGACAGTTTGGTGTCCAGTTTTGTTTCAGCGAAGATACTCACTGATCTGGGATTAGATTTTGTCGTGTACCACGGAGATACTACAATTGGTATTCCTGAGACTCAGCAATATGTAAAGCATATCAGTAAATCATTGGGTAGATTATTTATCAGAAAACCACCCAACCGTCACGATTGGTATGACTATATCGTTGCTACTTGCGGATTCCCTGGACCCACTAAAGCCAGTCATCAGTTTATGTATCGACGGTTAAAAGAAAGAGCGTTACAGCATTTTGTAACGCATGAATGCAAAAGCAGACCGTATGCCAGGGAGAATGTCTTGCTCCTGTCAGGAGCAAGACAGCAGGAAAGTAAGATCCGGATGGGATACTCTGAACCTACCAGGAAAAACTATTCTCAGATTTGGTGTAATCCTATATTTTACTGGTCAGAAGATGAGTGTATCTTTTATATAAAGCACAATAAGCTTCCCAAAAACTCAGTGAAAGAGAAGTTGTGTATATCAGGAGAGTGCCTTTGCGGGGCTTTTGCTGGAAAAGAAGAGCCAGCAGAGATAAAACACTATTACCCTGATGTGTATGATAAGATTGATAATCTGCATCAGGTAGCAATACACAATGGCTTCCCCTGGGGTTGGAGTAGTGGGCCTGGTGAATGGAAGAAAGAGGAGGCTAAAAAATCACAGTTAAACATGTTTATGTGTGTTGGGTGCGAATCCCGGCACAATTACCAATAATTTTAATCATTGCCCCGGCCTGTCTTTGAGCAATAAGCGACGAAGTACAAGTTGGGGCACTTTTACCTGATTTTATATGACACCAATTATCACTGACTGCTCTACCATGAGCAAAGAAGACTGGTTACGCTACCGCCATGTAATGGGCTTTGGCTCAAGTGAAGCCGGCGCCCTACTGGATATCCCCGGTTCATACGGTAGCTCGTTGCAGCTCTATCTAGAAAAGATTGGCGAGAAAGAACCGTTTTCCGGAAATATTGATTCCCGGATGGGCCACTTCTCTGAACCTCACATCCTAGAACTTGCTCAGTACGTTGACCTGGACCTTATTGGGGCGAGTGTAGATGAGCAAAGCGAAGCCTGCATGCTCAATTGGGAAAACCGGGACTCACAGCGCATGATATTGAAACCAGATGCTTACTATCAGCATCCTGAGCTCCCAATCTTTTCCTCACCCGATGGAATTGATCTAGGTGAGGGTGAAATATCTCATGATGAATTAGCTCAAGGATACTTACCTACTTCATTTACTCAACCAAAAATAATCTGGGAAGCCAAGAATACAACCGGTATGGCACAGCGGGGATTTGTCTACGGTATTGCTCCTGACTACCGAGCGCAGGTGCAGCAAACCCTACTCATTACGGGGGCGAAGGTGGCCTACATCATTGCCCGATTAGACGGTCGGCGTATCCAGGTGCATAAGGAAGTGCCTGACCCTGAAGTTCATCAGATCATTCTGGATAAGTCTCAATGGTTGTGGGATAAGGTATTAGAAGGTCGTAGAATCAAAAAAGAGTACGACATCACTTCTTACTACACTACGTCCCTACATCGCTTCCCAAAGAAACAGTTAGAAGGTATGGCATTACTGCAGCAATTAGAGCCAGAACCGGATAGTGAAGCTGAGGACTACACCTTTGTCAAGGAGATGATCAAGCCTGTTCCTGATGCTATCACAAGGGCAGGGACAGAAGAAGAGTATGAGCTACTGATGAAGTACTGTTCGGCCAATAATGCAGCCAGCAACTTAAAAGCTGCTGGTGATTCGGCTAGGGCAAAGCTGCTGCTTAGTATGGGTGAAGATGTCAGAGAACTGGATTTTGAAGCCATCACTGGAGTGAAGGGAAGTTTTAAGGTGAAGGGGAACCGGCCGTATGTCAGCCCCCCACTCCGTCAGTATATTTTAGATTCAATTATTTCAAATCTTACAAAATAATATCATGGGAAAAATAGGTATAGACATCACCAAACTCACTGAAGAGGACAGAAATCAAAAAGTGGTGTACCACCCTGACTTTGGGAAAAGTGAGGAAGGGATTATCACTAGTTGGAACAGCCGGTTTGTCTTTGTGGACTACAGCAATTGTGGTAGAGGTACGGCTACCCCACCAAACAGACTTGAATTTTTAAGCAGATAATATTATGGCAGAGAACACAAAAATTCAATGGACGGATCATACTTGGAATCCCTGGACGGGCTGTAAAAAAGTCTCAAGTGGATGCAAATTCTGCTATATGTACCGAGATAAAGAACGGTATGGCTTAGACCCCACCACTGTTATTCGCTCAAAGCCGCCAACCTTCAATAAACCTCTTAACTGGAAAGAACCAGCTAAGGTATTCACGTGTAGTTGGTCGGACTTTTTTATTGAAGAAGCTGATCTTTGCCGAGATGATGCCTGGCAAATAATCAAAGACACCCCACACTTAACATATCAAATTCTCACTAAACGTCCCGAGCGGATAATAAAGAATCTGCCTTACCAAATCATTAAAACTCACATCAGTGAACCAAACACCAAACTACCCTATATTCCTTCAAATGTATGGCTAGGCGTGTCAGCGGGCAATCAAGAAGACTACGAAAAAATGTGGCTTACACTAAAGACGGTTAAGCTCACTTTAGGAGGAGTATTTTTTCTTAGCCTTGAACCTCTTACAGATCCCATCGATCTATCTAGAGCCATAACCACTATTGATGAAACAGAAGGTATACAACCTAACTGGGTGATTGTTGGAGGGGAATCAGGTAATGAAAAAGGCAAGTACCGCTATCGCAAATGTGAATTGGACTGGATCACATCTATTGTTGATCAATGCCTTATGCGAAAAATACCGGTGTTTGTAAAGCAGTTAGGCACACATTTATCCAAAGAACTAGGCTTAAAAGACCGCCACGGAGGTGATTGGAATGAGTGGCCTGGTGAGATTCAAATTAGACAATTCCCTAAAACTATCTACCAATGATGCGTAAACGAATGACTTTTATCGATAACAATGAAGCCGAACTCTCCATTGAGCGAGAAGATGACAAACTCGTATTTAGTATTGAAGAAGACGATGAGGGACTATTACCCGAGTTCTCCCCTGAAGATCTGGCTAAAATTGGTAAGTACATCATCGAGCAAGCGGATGAAATTGAAGCCCAACAAAGCAAACTAAAAGAAAATGACTAGAGAGCAGCGACCCCGAGGAAAGAAAGCCAAGGGCTGGAAACTCCCTGAAGATGGCCTTATCATTGACCGCAGCAGTAAACTAGGGAACCCGTTTAAGATTGGAGAGCCGCTTCCACCCACGTTCAGTTTTCAGGGCTATAGGTGGACAGTAAGCCACTTCTCAGACACACCTATTGGTACAATGGTTGACCGAAAACTTTCTCTACAGCTATTTGAAAAACTGCTGTTCCGAATAAAGCAGATAGACCTTCCTATGTACATAGCAATAGGTAAGAAGGTTCAGCAGTATGATAAGCTCTATTGCACGTGCCCAAAGGGAGAGAAATGTCATGGAGACACCTACATCAAACTATTTTCCAGATGAGTGAGCTTCGGGAATTGCGCGAAGAAGCAGGCTTCACTCAGAGTTGGGCTGCTGTACTATTTGGAGTGAGCAAAGACATAATATACAACTGGGAAGACGGCAGAACCCCTCCTCCTCAATACGCCATCAACTGCTTACGGGTGATGATCCAGAAAGATCGGAAGATCGATGATATGCGCTTACAGTTGCTTGCTATGCAAAGTGAGGAGACCCCTTTAATGAAGAAGGTGGAAAATGCGAAGAATCAGATAGACCAATGTATTCAACTAATTGATAATCATATAAACAAAATCACACATGCAGACAGTATTTGAAAAGATTCAAGAACTAGGATTCACCTATGACCAAAAGAAATGCGCTCAAGTAGGTAGTAAGCTCTCCGAAAAATGGATACAGATGCACGGAAAGAATCGGCCTAAGCGGAAACGCCAGGAAGAACCTGACGGCAATATCTATACCGTGAATGTTTACCCGAGAAACTTTATGATATTATTTGGAGAAGAGGCTATTAAGCAAGCGTTTAAGAAAAAGCGGAAGCGTAAACGTGTAGAGAAGGTAAATGTGAGCTATGAACCCGTAGCCCGATGAAAAGTAAAAATGGCGTACACAACGGAGAGTATTTTAGCAAGGCCGCTCTGAAGCACCGAGGCTGGACAGATAGTGCTATTAAGCGCTTCCTTCCCGAACATGATGATGAAAAGCAAAATCATGTTTACCGATCCGCTCCACCCATCAAGCTTTATTTAATTAACAGGGTCCGAGGCGTTGAGATTTCGGAAGCATTTCAAGCCTGGAAAGGAGAATCACTCAAAAGAAGGGCTTCGTCAGCAAAAGCAGTGAAAACCAAGCAAGCTTCGCTATTAGAGCGAGTCAGGAATATGAAGGTGATTGTCCAGAAGGTGCCTAATAACAAAGTAGTGAAAGATGCTGTTAATGCCTATAACATCCGAAAATCGGATAGGTATATGGTGTTTGATGGAGACTTTGCCACCGTAGATAGTGATCTAGACTTTCTAGCTAGAATCACTGTGAACTACATTCGTCACAATTTAACCGAGTATGACCGTATTTTGTATAAGTTGGCTGGGAAAACGGGTAAAGGAAAGGCTCTGAAGCTACTATGGGAAAAAGTGTTTCAAGCCATCGCCGACACCTACCCCGATTACCAGGAAGAATGCGAGTCTCAGTTGGCTATTAAATTGGGTCAGTTTGACCCCGGATAAAAATTTTTCTCAAAATATTTCGGAATTACCAATAATAATTTGGTGTAATTATATATTTTAGTGGTGTGAAGTGGCATTCACGATCTAAAATCCGAGGTATACGTAAAACATTGTACAGGGCTATTTCTACTCTGTCCGGTCGGGTCGCTCGGAACCCAATGCCACCTGGACGGATAGAGGTAAGCCCTCTTTTTTTGTCATGAGAGTAACCTACCACAAGTCAAAAGAACAAGTCCTTCATGAGCGAATGAGTCAGTGCCTATTGGGTATTGATCGCACCCGAGATAAGCTCAGGAAGCCTCAGACTACAAAGCAGTACAATCGTCTCTACCGTCGCCTGACATTCTTTGAGACACAATTCCTTTTACTAGAAACCGAACTTTCAACTTATAATAATTAAGTCTATGAACAATGCTTTTTATTTCCCCCATGAAAACACCTCTATGAACCATGAAAGCTTATTGGAATTAAGAGCGGAGTTCGGTTGGGAAGGGTACGGATTGTATTGGGCAATCCAAGAAATAATGTCACAGAATGAGGATGGCTACCTTAATAGGGGTGCCATAGGGGGGCTATCCGTCACCCTTAATGTAACCAAAGAATTTCTTGAGAGATTTATAGATTATGCCATAGAATTAAAACTTTTTGTACTAACCCCTCAAAATACATATTCGTCTAGGCGAATATATGAAAACTTAGAAAAACGCAAAAAGATGTCTGAATCAGGCAAAAAGGGAGCGGAAAATCGCTGGAAAAATGGGGGGGCTAATAGGGTCCCCATTGGGGGGGCTAATGCTAAAGGAGAGGAAAGGAAAGGAAAGGAAATAAAAAAAGAAAAACTACAAAAAGAAAAAAAGGGCGATTCCACTATCGTTTCATCTACTGAAAAAACAACAGAACCAAAAGTATTGGGATTACCGGAAGACTGGCAAGTACGGGGAATAGAACCTGAGAAAATTTTTAAAAATATCAAGGCTGTCACCTTTAACAATCCTGCATGGCAACGTTTCCACCTAAACGTTACATGGCAATCTAAGTCAGAAAATGCCGATTGGATAAGCCACAAAGATTTGGGGCAATATCTTCCTGGGCGCTGGCATGAGTATTCAGAACATCATGTTCGTTGGTACTGCGAATGGATAACTTACTTTATCAATAAAAGAACTGAAGAGGGGAAATGGCCTCATGACGTGGCCAATATGTTTTTGATTAAAAACTCAGTAGAAAACTTCTTCACCGAGAATGCTGCTGACATCCAGATATTTGGTAAAGTGATGGGTAATGGCAGATAGTACCCAGATCACCACATGGTCAGAGTCAGGTATTGACTTGAAAGGCCGAAGCAAGGGTAAGCTGAAGACGTATTGTCCAAAATGCCAAAGTTCTCGAGGGAAGAAGCCACCTTCGCTATCAGTGAATATTGACAAAGGGTTATGGAAATGCCATCGGCAAAGTTGTAACTGGAGTGGGTCACTGTTCTCCCGAAAGGATTATCGCCAGAAAGAAGCGTACACTATTCCTGAGTACAACAATACCCCACTTTCAGATGCATGGCTCAATTACTTTGTTCAGACTCGCAAAATTAGCAAAGCAACGCTATTACGCTGGCAAGTGACAGAAGAAAGCAATTGGGCTGTCTTCAATTACTTCCGAGACGGAGTACTCGTTAACAGAAAAAAAAGATCAGCAACAAAAGATATGCGTCTGGAAAGTAACGCAGAACTGATTCTGTATGGCTGGGACCTACTTTTAGAATCTCAATTTTACCGTGAAGAAAAGAGAGTGATAATCACCGAGGGAGAGATAGATGCATTGAGTTTTTATGAATCTGGGATTTATGGAGTTGTGAGTGTTCCTAATGGCGCCAACAAGAACACAAAGTACTTGGATTCTGTGATTGATGAATGGAGCAACGTTAAGCAGTTTATCTTGGCAGTAGACGAAGACGATGCTGGAGCTATTCTACTGCACGAACTTGCCCGACGACTAGGTAAGCACCGATGCGCTTATGTGAGTTATCCTGCGGGCTGCAAAGATGCTAATGAAACATTAGTGGAATATGGGTCTGAAGAAGTAAAATTACTGGTTAGCAACGCTATCCCTTTTCCAATCGATCGCGTATTAAGTGTTCCTGACTTAGAGTCACCCCTTTATGACTTATACAGAAATGGTATTGAACGAGGAATTGGCGTAGGAATAGAGAAATTTGACTCGCAACTCAGCTTTAAAACGCCTCAGTTAACTATTATCACGGGTATCCCCTCTCATGGAAAATCAGTGCTGGTAGAAAATTTATTGCTTCGCCTCATGGTAAAGCATGATAAACGTTATGCCATTTTCTCACCAGAGCATTACCCAATGGAACTACATTTACAGTGACTAGCAAAGATTTTGATTGGCCGACCGTTCTTCGGTAGCAATAAAATGACGATTAATGAGCTAAACCAGGCCACATCTTTTCTTCGGGAACGACTCCACTACATCTACCCCCAAGATGACAGTATCAGTCTGGACGAAATATTAGAAACGTCGTCTGGATTAGTGGCTAGGCATGCAATCAATGGGTTAGTCATAGATCCCTGGAATGAAATAGATCACAACTATCAGGGGCATACCGAAACCCAGTATACCGATAAGGCTTTAAGAAAAATCAAACACTTCAAAAATAAGCATGAAGTTGATGTATTTCTTATTGCCCACCCCACTAAAATCCCGAGGGAAAACGGGAAGTTTAGCAAGCCTAATTTGTATTCAGTCAACGGTAGTGCTGCTTTTTATAACAAGGCAGACAATGGTATAGTCGTCTACCGAAACTTTGATACAAATACGACTGAGGTGCTGGTTGAAAAAGTAAAGTTCAGGCACTTAGGTACAGTGGGTTCTGTGACGATGAAGTATTGTAGTCTGAATGAGCGGTTTTACGACGCGACCCGCAGTGAGGATCGGTATAATTGGCTAGAGAAGCTTCAAGAAGCTAAAAAAGTTTCGGATATAGAAAAAGCCACCCAGCAAAAAGATTACGAGTTAGGTACCTATATGCAAGCATTTGAAACAGATATTTAAAATCAATTTTTATGGAAATCACCGCAACTCTCATTGAAAAAAATGACACCCAGCACATCACCGATAAATTCTCCAAGCGGGAGTTTGTCGTAGAGTACGCTGAAAATCCCCAATATCCCGAATTCCTCAAGTTTGAGGTGGTGCAGGATAATTGCGATCTGCTAGATAATATCGCTGCAGGGCAAAACGTCACCATCCACTTCAATCTGAAAGGTAGAAAGTGGGTGGATAAGAAGTCGGGTGAGATCAAGTACTTCAACTCACTTCAGGCCTGGAAGATTGCCACCAACAACCAGGTGAACCAAGACACCCAGATGACTACGGCTACGTCGGTGCAGGGGGATGAAGAGGATGGTCTCCCCTTCTAAATTCATTATTACACGAATTACTTTTGTGTATTACTATAAATTTGCTAGGTTTGGTATGTGAGTGTTACAGACTCGGAAAATTTGGTTAGTCCCAATAAAGCCCTTAAAGACGCTGTAACCGTCGGATAGGGCTTTTCTTTTTTCACCTATGGCTAAGGAAGAAAAGCAACTTAACCTCTACCACCCTAATGAACTCAGAGGGAAAGTTGTGAAAGCTGTTTTGGCAGATTTAGAAATAGGCAAAGAGATATACATCTTCTACCCACTGCACGGATTGCTCTGTAAAGACAGAATCCGGGACATCAATGAGGAGCTAGTGGAAAGACAGGAATCAGGAAGATTATTCATCAAAAACAAAAACTCATGACCAACAGAAAACTTAATCAGATCGCTATCAACTGTGCGCATAATCAAATGGGAGAACAAGCTGATGAGGCTACCGTCACTGAGGTAAGTAAGCATATTGAGACCTTAACTGCCACCCTACCCGATCTCACCAAAGAGTATGCTTCGGTGAAGCTGGATGAAGATCAGTTACTGGAGAAGCTAGATGAAGCTAGTGAAGGGGAGGAATTGACCGCCAATAACAAAGCTTTCGCGATCAAAGCAGCGAAGTACTATCTCTATCGGCATGTCAAGTATCAGAAGGAATTACAGAAAATTCTACGAGCTGTCTGTAAGCACTTCGATAATAACCCGCAGATTTATGACCGGATAGATAAGGCTTCGTCATGAAACCCTGGTCTCTCAAAGATATTGAAAATAAAACTGGGATTTCTCAAGATCAGAAAGACCAATTAATCGGTAAAAAAATTGCTGAGGCTAAAAAGTATCAGAAGGATAAATTAGCTGTCAAGAATACATCTATAACCACTCCCTGGTACATCTTTCTCCCTTTCAATGTTCCTAGCTCTAAGAATAGTAAGCAGTGGAAAGGAAAGCATATTGGCCTAGTAGATAGTGATCTGGTGCAACGGTACCGCGAGGCTATTGTACCCCACATGCTTAGTAATAAGTTGGACTGGCTGGATATGATAAGCGAGTTACCCCCCCCCTACGTCGTTACATACAAAGTCGCCCGGTCTACTAGACAGCAGTTTGATCAGCACAATGTTATTCAAGTGATAGCGGACCTGATGGAAGAATATGGCTGGATAGATTCTGATAATGCCGATAATGTCCGCTTCTACCCTCTCCACTACTTCATCGATCGTGAAAACCCTGGAATTTACCTTATGCTATGACTACACCAATTATGTACTATGGAGGTAAGACATCACTACTGCATCATATTCTACCTATTATTCCCCGGCATAAAGTGTATACAGAAGTGTTCTTTGGTGGGGGCGCTGTCTTTTGGGCGAAGCAGCCTGTGGCCAATGAGACTATTAACGATCAGCTAGACTATGTAGTTAACTTTTACGAAGTGCTTAAGAGAAATTTTCCCGCACTCAAAAAAGAAATTGATACTACTTTACTTAGCCGAACTCACCACCGGAAAGCATTAAAGATTATCAGATCTGGCTCCATGGATACAGTACAACTTGCTTGGGCTTTTTGGATGACAGCCAATTTTTCTTTTAGCAATAAAATTGGAGGGGGAATGAAGTACTCAAACGACCAAAACACCGTCAGTCCAGACACATTAAGAAATAAAAAAGACGCTTTCACTGAATTACTCGTCAGGCGTATTGAGTCAGCCTACATTGAAAATAAAGATGCCTTGCAGGTGCTAGAAAGCAGAAACGTTGCCCATGCTTTTCACTTTATAGATCCGCCATATATGAATGCTGACCAAGGGCACTACGCAGGGTATACAGAACAACAGTTTTGTGATCTTCTTCAGTGGCTAGAGACATGTAAAGGTAAATTTCTTCTTTCCAATTACCCTTCTGATATCCTACAGGAATTCATTCAAAAAAATGGCTGGCATACTAAAGTGATTACTGCCCGAAGAAGGGCACCCAGACAAAGAATGAAAGCTAAATCTGAGGTGCTAATTGCCAATTTTCCTTTGGTTCCTGAAGGCCAGCTTTCTTTTGATCCCTTAGAGCTAAATCACTTCTCTCATGCATAACACCTACTACCGCCATATCAAGTCTCAAGGCATCTACCGAGTAGAAGGAAAGATTCTTAACAAATCTACCAACGAGCAGCTTATCCTCTACCAAAGCGTGAAAAATCATCAGTACTACGTCCGGACAGTACATGATTTTAACCAGAATTTTGTGAAGGTTCGTGTACCACTACTTGAAAAAAAAGAGAATCATGATTGAAGTATTTGCCAACTACGAAGACCTACCAAAAGAAGATGGTTGTGCTGATGTCACGATGCTACGCCCTCACGAGACCATCAAGATTGAGCGGGGAGTTCTCTGTGAACATGAGATTAATAGATTGCTTGATCGTATGGAAGCTCACGCGTAAAAGAAAGGTTTTAGGTTTTTATGTTTTGCACCAATCTGGGATAACTACGCCTACCTTTATTTTTGTAATTGCGTCAACGGGGAAGAAGACTGCTAAAAAATGGAAAAGTTAGATCATACAACAAAAGGAAATCGTCAATATTCATTTCGTAGTAGAGCTAGAAAGAAGTATGGTATGAGTGAAGCAGATTTTTATAAAAAGCGATGGAAAGCATACGAAACCATTGAGTATTATGAACCTCACATTAGGAATGTAGACGGTGAAATGGGGCAATGGATTGTCTGTCTACTAATTCAAGTTGATTTTGATAACTGCAATTTTCGTTTAGCTATTATGCCAGATGAATATGGAGACTATTATGAGGATGCTTTCTGGGCGCACTGCAATAATTGTAGAAGGCCATCACCAAAACCTAAGCTAGTAAAGTAATTACCGGGGAAGAAGGTTAAAACCTACCCCAACCCCGACATACGGACGAATCCCCTGCCCGATCACATAATGAGCACCAAATTGAGGACCTACCATCCAACGAGACAATTTCCTGTCCTGAACCTCAATCGCCGTAGCCGATAAGATTTCTACATGCGGATTATGACTCACCACCTGAACAGTAGATAATCCCCTTTTCTTCGTCGTTAAAAAACTCAAGCTATCAAATGCTGTATAGTTAATCATTAAGCTGTCATCTTGGTACTGCCCTTGCATAGATAGCCAACGGTCATAGTAGTCAAACAAGAATGGCTCCCTTCGATACACTTCTTTCAGCGAAGTTTGGTACACTGTGTCGGTTCGCTGTATTGTATCGTATTGCACTTTCACCTTCACCGCTCTACGCTCTCTAGCAGCCACCACAAGCAAGTCCTGCCAACGTTTCGTCTCTTTTCCAAGCAAATCCTTTAGACTATCTATTTGAAAGCCGTAGGTGTGCTCTAACTGCTTTTTCTCAGCAGACAAAATATTTACTTGGGCTAACCACTGCTTATCCCGATCACGTGCGTGTGCCACCACATCCCGATATACTGCGTTCTGTTGACTCAACTTTTTACTACTTCCCCTACTCAATCCCCAGAGCACAGCAAACAGTATGGTGCTGCTTAGTAAAGCCAGGGCAACTATATCAATTTTTTTCATCTATACATAAAATAAAATTTACCAATCTTCTTGACTTTTAAATTCACCCTTCCTCTTCTCAATTTGTTATATATCTCCACCGCATCCTTTGGTGTGATTTGGATATTCTTTGGGTTTTTGGCAACATTATCTTTCCATGACAATCCATATTTCCACCACCAGATACCCCATTGATGAATCTTGAAATACCATACCTTTTTAGGTATTTGATAGTATACATAAAGAATTATCCACCATAACGGTATGCACGCGAAAGATATCCAAGCTAGTAAAGGCAAGCTTACCGTAATTGTAGTCATCTCAAACAGCTTCATCTATTTTGTGGTTGTATATGCGTAGTGGTATGACGTTTCCGTGTTCTTGGTAAATCTCCAGCAGCTTACTCTCTGCTTCCCTAGCCTGATACAGTTTTCCCCGGCGGTTAAACCCTGACCCCACTAAAGGACATCCCGCACTGTCATCCGGATCATTACCCGCATGAAACCGCACACCAACAAAGAGTACTCCCTGATAGTAGATATGCTTGCCCCACCGGCTATTAATAGAATTGTAAATGAGTGGAAGGTTTCGCTTGAATTTAGGGCTCCAGCTCAGCTCAGTGGTGTAGTTTCCAGCAGCAATAGCAGTAAACTTTGGTACTTTAATTCCTTTTGCCCGAACAGGATCTTCTAAGATGTAGCAGACAAGATCATCTAAGTAGTATAGCTCACCTTTGGTGTAGTTGGGACCATGTTCAAAGCGGTAGTGTGATAGCATCTTGCTATGGGTTTAACGAAGATACTCACATTTTTTCATAATTACCCAAAATATATAGGTGGGTTCAGATGAAGTTGGTATCTTTGATTCACCAGCGGGATCCCACCTACCCTTGTGTTAATGGTTTGTGAATGACTAAACCCCGCTGGCTTTTTCTCTTCATTTTTTGTGTTATTCCGAATATTTTTTCATCTTTACACATAGTCATGCGTTAACACAATTTTCATTTAATCCTCTTTTACTATGTTTATCACCAAATTCAAGCACTCCGGTGGCGTAAACCGCTACGAATTACATCTTTCCACTTCTACTGGCATCCTTGCAGTCAAAAAGCCTACGCTTCCTGAAGAGCTGGAACGCGCTATTGAAGAGTTCTGTCAGACGTTGTATGTCCAGTCGGGATATAAGCCTGGCTCAGGACAGTTCCCCATCTTCACCGTGAAAGATGAAGGCGAAAAGCTTACTATCAACTTCAAGTTCCGCCGGATGAAGAACACGTTTAATCAGGAAGTGCTGACCAAAGGGATTCATGCAGCCAATATTGAAGATGACAGCATCCGTAAAGCTGAGGATAGCTATCAGAATGCCTACGACCCTGAAGAAAAAGATCGGTTAAAACTTGAAGCTGATATCACTCGGCGGACAAAGCAGCTTTGGCTTCAGTATGAGCACATGAATGAAATGGCTGACCAAGTGTGGGAGCAGATCACCTTTAAGCCTGAGCAGCTTAATATATTTGACAGCGATCAATTAGAAGAAAAAGCTGACGAGCTATTGGCGGAAGCGTAAAATTTCTGCGTTTATATGCGGAAACGATTGGCCGGACGTAAGCGGCTAAACTCTTGATAATGGTAGCCAAGCAAGAGTCACTAAAAGCTACCCGCTCTGGCTCCGGAGTTGTTACACTAAGGTTAGGTTAGTTAACCAGGGCTTTGATCTTTAAGCGATGCCAGACAATCCCATCACCAGTCAGATAGAACAGTTTCAAAAGGTAGCTGCTGAGTTTCAGCAAAAGCGCAATCAAGATTTTATTGAATTAGTTAAAAGGATTAGCGACCTATCCGATCCACCGTGCGAGGGGCTAGTCAAATCTGTAGAAGAAAATGGTATTCCTAAAACAGTGTACCTTGCTAAAGATGTACCAATAATCATTGGTCGGGTTTTAGCGTATTATACTGAAGTGAAAGTATATCCATACGAGTCACCACTAAATCCTAACACTATCTTCTTTGACTTTCATGGTTACGATGAAGCTTCAATAAAAGAGTTTTACGAACATGAATCACCTAATATTGATAAGACTGAGTATTTGTGGCTTGGTCTTTTCTCCCCCACCTACCGCTATTAATTGACCTGATTTTTCAGTCGATATTCGCTCCTACATATCGCTGATTATCAGTAAAATACAAATTTTGTGTACTATTTTGTTGCTTTTTGAAGTATAATTTTCTTAAAACAAGTAAAGTGTTTGTTTAAAACCTGTATGTTTGCTTGAAAGCACAGTATGACTAAGCAAGAAGTCAATAAAATCCTCAAGCTTTGCTTTAAACACAAAATCTATTTTCGGCAAGCAAAGACCCGAAAGGGAAACTACGCGATGCTCTTATCTAAAGCCAGCTATCCACGCAAAATTCGTTGTATGACCTATGAGCAAGCGTTAGAGGCAGTTGAGATAATTCGTAACCATAAGTATGAAGTAGGAAGAAAGCCGCAGTTTACCCCAGTGGATAAACGAATAGTCCGCTATACCCCAGAGGAAATCGCGAGTCGGTACGTTCGGGTAAGAACGAATCGCTATGATGAAAATGGCAGGCCGTTGCATCTGCCCAAAGAATAATTAGCCCGATTTTTTTGACAGTGAATTAATCGCAATTATCGCAATAGACACTTATCTGACCGTCCTGCTGTACTATTAATGGCTCTACGTAGTAAAAGGCATGTTGATCTATACTTTCTACTTTCACTGGAACCGTTTCCTGGATATTCACATCAATACTACCGTCGGTATTCACGTAGGCCGGAGTAGCGTGAGCCTTTGGGATGATTTCTAAGCTTTGTAGGGTTTGGATAGTTAGGTTGAGCGCAATAATTGTCAGAACGATCGATAGATAGCGTAGTTTAGTTTTCATAGTTGGTTATGGATTAAGAGCGAGATAGCAAGTATAGAGGCTAGTGGCTAGAAATATTAGTAGATAAACTATTGTAAATGATGGGTCAACTTTATATGACTGGTACCATCCTCTAAACAATCCCTTCACAAATAAAGCGACAATCAATATCATTACAATTTGGAGTATCCCTTTTTCTACTAATGCTCCATAGAGTAATACACAGAAAAATAAAGATTTGAATAGAGTAATAGCAGTAGCTGCCGTGAAAGTGAAAAAGTCTTTCAATGCGTGTTAATGGTTTGGTTAAAACCTCTAACGCTTGATCTTCTCTAAAGGTTTGATAGGTTTTAATCCGGCAATGATGTACTCATTCTCTTTACTGATTCTTACCTCCTTATCCCCCAGTATATCGCGCATCTCTTTATAAGGTACTTTCATCGCTACCCCCGCCTCAAAATACTGCTGATATTCCTCTAGGGTTTTCCGGTAAGCCTCATTGGCTCGCTGGTAAGCATCTTCCAGTTCTTCCTCACTCACATTACCCCTTCGTTTAGCCACCGATGTATAGATTCTTTTAGCCTCAATCAATTCACTATTGAAGTTTCGAAACCGAAACCCTATTGACTGACGAACATCCAGCGTCACCCGGCGCAATCCCATCAAGTTAGCAGCCACTTCTCGCCCCACTTCATACTCTTGCCCCCAATCCCCCTTCTGTCCTGTAGAAGCCATGTAGAGCCGTCTTGCAAAATTCGCTACCCCTGGCTCTAAACCTTCCAGTACATAGGCTGTTTTCTTTTTGTTTTGCACAAAAAAACTTTCCTTCTCATTATAGATAGGTGCGCCAGATGCCTTTATTTTATTTCTACTAGCATCCAGTATCCGACTCACCAGCATTTCTTCATCCATGAAGGGGTTCAGCATCTGGCCTAACGCTTCCATACTAGCATCACCTATATCTTTATCCGTCGTAGCTCCACGCAGCATGGTGTGAAATGGGTCTTGCCAATATGAATAGGGATCTGTGTAGGACAGATTAATATAGTCCACCCGGCCGTTTTCAATAGGTCCCACAAAGGCGATACTACCATTCTTGTCCCAGGGAGCCATGAACCGACGGGCCGATTCGTCGTCTTCATCATCTACACCGAACTCCATTCTAAGCATAGTAGCAATCCCAGCCGTGAGTGCTGCTGCCCCCATCGTGCCAGCCATACGCTCCATACCCGCCTGTACCCGGCCTGCTTTCAAATCATCATGGGTGATTTTTAGAATGTTCCCTGTAGTACGAACAATCTCTGCCGGAAAAGATAGAAACGAGGCAGTGAAGGGTAAGTACTTGGCTTGCTTGAGTCCTTGCCCAAGCATATCGTAGTTAGGAAGCGTGTTTCTTACTACTTGAGCTGCGTGGCGCTCTAGTTCTTCTTCACTCTTAAAGTCATTCTTATACCGGGCCTTCTCATTTTCAAAAGCGATAATTTTCCAAAAATCATCCTCTTTCTGGTAGGCATCCATCACCTTTTTTCCAGCCTTATTCCGGTACTTATGAAACCAGGACTCGTTCATCTTTTGCACATCACCATCTCTGCGCTTCGCTTCTTCCAGGGTCTCCCGGATATACGTAGCATCCACACTTCCTCCCACTACCCCAAGTTCCGTGAGCTTATCCAAGTAGCTGTTAAGCTTTTCATTCTTACGCCCACCCAAATCATTCCAATTCGTAGCAAATGCTTTGAAACCGTGCTGCTGCCTCCAGTGCCCATTGGCCAGGGTAAAGTAAACCCCACCTGAGAAGTTACGAGCATGAGTGATCGGGTTGAATACAGTCTTTGCTGCTTTATAGTACCCCGTAGCTTTCATATAGCCTCGTAGCATGGCAGGAGCTAATCCTTCACCCTGAGCGATCGACAATTTATCAAAGTCCTCAAAGGCTTTCTTAATCTCGGGAGTAGTCCACAGTCCATTTAAAGGAGCTAAGGATTCGTTGGTTTCCGCACTGATCTGGACATGGTGCTTGCTGTCTGGAGGATTTTCCCCTTCAAAGAAGTACTCCCCCATCCCTATCTGTTTGATGTTAGAAAGGAATTTATGGTTATGTAGGACTTGAGCCATCTTCGCCACCGACTTGCTATAATTGACTAGCACATCGTCGTACTCACCCATCAGTGCCCGGATCGGCGCAGGAATATCTTTACGCTGTTTAAGTGAGCCCAAGTTCTTCGCGCCTAGCTTACTAGAAGCCAGTATAGAGATTGGGTTCTTCTCTCCCTTTTTCGCCAAAAACGCTTTGATGTAGCCATTAAGCTGATCTTCAGTTAGGTTTTGGTTTTGGCTTTTAAAGTGAGAACGAAGATATGATTTCGCCCGGTTCATCACTTGAGTCGGTACATTCTCTGCACGCTAGTGGGCATCAAAGATTTTATAGCTTCGGTTCAGGTAGGTGTCCATGTTCTTATCAAACACCGCTTTCATTTCACCCGATACCACCCCTTCGTCAATCATAGACTTACTGAGTGACTTGATGTGAGCGCGCATTTCCCGAACAGACTCCTGCACCTTAGAAGGTAAGCTGGTAATATCCTTCTCTCCTCGCAGTGCAGCATTCACATCTGGTAACTTGGCTTCCCATCCTTTACCGTAAGACTTTTTGATTGACCGACGAGCTTTGGCTGACACCCTAGCTACTTGCCGGATTTCTTTACTGATACGCCCCTCTTTGTAAATCTTTTCATCAAAGACTTCGTGGGGTAGATCGCCTCGAGAGCGGACGTACTTTTGATATATGCGCTTCGCTTTCCTAGGTAGTCCTGAAATAAGCCCTAGTGTAGGATCAGCGCTGCTTCCCACTAAGAATGGTGCGCTCTCTGGAATGCTCTCAGCCCCAGATTCTGGAACAGTAAAAGAATCATCCGTTTTACCAATATCCTCAATGGGTACCGCTTTGGTCTTGGTAGGAACAAAACCATCTTGCTGCACCTGTTCCACCCAGTTTAATAACTCATCGGCCTGCCACGATTGCTTTCCAGCCTCAACATCTCGCTTCGCTTTTTCGAAGTCTCTCGGTAGCATGGGGATGTCTAGACGTTGCCCGTCTTGACCGATCGTGTCCAAAGCGCCGTTTTCCTTAAGCTTTTGATATACTACTTTACCCTCAGAGGAAATCCCAGCCAGTGTCTTGTAGGAGCTAGTATCATCGGCTATTCGCTTCTTTCTCGCTTCTGCGCCAGTATTAGGGTCAATTAGCGTGAGTTTACCGGAAGCATTGGTGCGGACTTTGTAGCCCTGGTCACGGGCATTCTTCTTGATCTCGTTCAGGGTACGTTTGCCTTTGAGGGAATTGCGGTAGGTTCTGGTTTGGTTATTGTAGTCCTTAGAAGAACTTATCACCCGGTTGATCCGCTGCTTTTGCTGATCTTCTTCGGATAGCTCTATAGGATTGGCTTGCCCCGGTTGATCCTGTTCGGTCTCTGCGCGAACGGTCGCTTCTTCGGAGACTTCCACTGGGTCAGAGGCCGCTTGCTGGTTATCATCCCCACCACCCTCTTCTGTAATGTCCGACAAGTCAGTATTTGTATCATCTGACTGATCGCTATTTTCTTCTCTTGTTCCATCAGGATTCGTTAAGTTTTGAATGTTTTGGGTGATCTCATCGGTAGTGGGGCCGCCGAACACTTCAGCAATCGCCCGTTCCCGCTCCATATCATTCTCTAGCAATTCTTTGCGGGAGTAGGAGTGCCTCTCAAGCTCTTGTAAAGCTTGCTCTACGTCGGCTTCCGGATCACTTGCCCATCGTCGGTAGGCTTGGGTGATCTGGTCTTCAGCAGTCGTTTGCTCTCCAATTCTTGACGCATTAGACTCCGCTCGTTGGGATGGCTCATCCAAGGTATTTGCGGAACCAGTAGCATCGTTATCGTCCCGCTCTCCCAGTCTATCAGAGAGGTCGTTTTCATCGGATTCACTGGCGCGTTCTCCATCTTCTTCAATGATTTGTGCAACGTCTTTGGTTTCTTCATCAAATGGATTAACAATATCGCCGTTTTCATCAACTTCTACATCATCTTCCTGCCGCTTTTTATCTGTGAAGGGATTACGCTTAGTCTCTTTTCGGTACCGCTCATCCACTTCTTCAGTATCAGGCTCAATCACTTCTTCGTCCACCCGCATATCATTTTTGAATGGATTGGCCGAACTATCTCCACCATCTTCTCCCAACACACCTTCTGGAGCTTTAACATTATTTTCATCAAAAGGGTTGGTAGCATCCGGATCTGTGGGGAGCGGTTCTCCGTACACCGCTTTCACTCCTTGCCCAGCCACTTCACTAGCTACATTACCTGCTCCGGATAAGGTCGTACCTCCGGCCAGTCCTCGAGCACCTGCATTAATCAATTGCTCGCCATCTAGATTCTCTATGGCTTCTAGCACGGTCTGCCCACTGCCGACCCCTGCCCCTATACTTTCAATAGCTTCCTGAACCATTTCCGTAGCCCCTTCTTCCATACCTGAACCCACTACATCTTTGCTCTTTTCTAAGACCCGTTTACGTAGTGAACTAAGCACCGCCTCGGGTTTAATACTCTTCGCCACCTTCCCGGCTCCTACCCGGTCCAGGGCTGCTGAGATAGCCCCCGTGAGCATAGCCCCTAGCTTAGCATCTTTGTTCTGCTTAATGGCTTCCTCAACCGTTACATCGTTCTTCTGAGCATATTCTTCTAGTGCCTGATAGTACACCGATCCGGACGATTGAATTAACGACGACCCCCCAAAGGTGGCTAATGTCAAAGGAATTTGTACCGCGGCTTCTGAGGCAGCCCCCACCAGGTAATTGGCTAAGTCTAGTGGATCATCAATGTCTGAGATATTAGAAACAAGCTTATCGCGTTCCTCAGCTGAGGCGGCAAACTTCTCTCCAGCGAATTTCATGGCTTCGTTCTTGGCAGCACTGATCTGCTCACGCTGGGCTTTAAGTTGCTCTTGATTGTAGACGTAGCTACCACCCATCGTCATACTCAGATCATCCGGGGTAAACAAAGCCATTGCTGAAGCTGCTGCACCGGGAATAGTATTCTCTAGCAGATTGCTTACAGAAGACTTCATTGTTTCCCAAAGACTAGTCTCTTTGTCTGCGGTTGGCGATCCAGTTGAAGAACTGCTTTGACTTGAGGTTTCTACTGACTCGTTATCAGCTACTTGTGACTGATCGGTGGAGCCATCGGTAGAAGCGGGTGAGGAGATTGGGTTTTCTTGGGATGCTTCGGGCATCCGGGTAGTGGTTGGTGAAGGGTTCTGGGTTTCCGTCGGACGAAGCTGAAGATTCTCCGTAACCAGAGGCCCCAACTGACTCGGGTCTTTTTTTTTACCTAATCCTTCTGACAAGTACTTCTTATCAATGTACTGCCGGAACTTCGCACTATCCGCCTGGGGCTTGTGCTTTTTCCGAAGTAGCTCGATAGCTGCGTCTAGCTTATCAGGGTTTTGTGAGAAGTAGGTATCAGCCTTCTGAGGATTCTTGGAGAACCGCTCTTTGCCAGTGGCCTTATCAATTAGATTATATAGTTCGTTAGGCATAACTAATAATAATTTATGTGGACGAGAAGTCCTCGTTTTTCAGCTTCTTCAATCATATTCTTAGTGCCCCGAGATTTTTTATCCCAAAAAGCAATAAGCATATCAGCGTAGTCTGCCATCTTTCTATTGCGAATAGGCCCAGCTGCTGCGTTATATGGCTTGCCATTCTTTTTATACTTTACAACTGCTTCAGGGTGATTAATATCATCCCAATCAGCAGGAAAACGAGCGGGTTCCGACCCAATCACTTCCCTAGAAAACCTCTCCCCTAGCAGATCAACTCCTTTCATTGTGCCACTAACGATCTCAACATCATTCTTATAAAGATCAACTACCGCTTTGCAGAAACCTTTCAGCTCAGGATAATTAGTGTAGTCCCTACCACCTGCTATAATAATCCGAATCATATTAGCTTTCATCAAAATCGGAGAATGGGTCATCTTCGCCATCAAAGTCTGAGAACATATCTTCATCTCCTCCACTAAACCGCTTGTTCCCTTTCTCACGATCGTACATCCGAATATCTTCATTGGTAATCATGCCCTTACCGCTACCAAACTGAAGTAGGTTATTTAACCGGGACATTGCTGAGGCCTTATCCTCTTCGGTGTCCATCGGGATACGAATGGTGACAGGCTGATTAGCATCTTGCTCAGCACGCTCCATCTGGCGCTGACGAACAATATCTTCATCAGCACCCGTAGCCCCTACATTACTCAAATCTGGCTCACTCTCCTGCTGACGGTTGGGATTTAACGTAATTACCATCTCGCCTTTCTGGGGTTTCACTGAACCAAAAGGAGTTCCGAACCTACCCTTTTGCCCGGCTTTGGGCTTATTGATCTTAATTCCGGTGATGGTGCCTTGCCCCGTTTTCTGTCCAATCAGGCTATTCGCCTGGGTCTGAGAGTAGTCATCCACGATCTGAGTGAGCGTGTCGTAACGCTCCCTTACCCGGCTCAACGTCTCAGCATCTTTAAATGGGCCGGTGTCAGGCTTAGGCTTTTCTATCTTAGGAGGTTTAGGTTTGTTGCCATAGCTCACTCGGTTATTCTTAAACGCCTTCTGCTGATGCTGCTCTAAAATATCTCGAGTCTTTTCAAAAATATAATCTTTAGTAGCATCAGAAGTGTCATCGCGGAACTGCTCTTCATAGAGTTGTTTTACAGCTTGGTGATCTTCCGGATCTTCCAGATTCACTTTTCCATGTTGGGCTTCATACGCCTGGCGAGCCATATCAAACCGAATCGTCTCACCGAGTTGATCATTCATATTCAGCACATGCGACACCACTCCTTCAGCGACTCGTCCGTTTTCGTCTGTGGCAAAGCGTAGTTTATTTTCTACAGTAGAGCCATAGATTTTGCCCCCTTGTTCATAAATACCTCCACTCCCTGATTCTGCAATCTGGTTTTGGATATTTTTTACTACACCACTGACAATTTTATTTTGATCAAGTAAACCTGGGCTACTTAGGCTCTCAGCATACTCTAGTGGGCTTTTATTGAAGTCAGGCTTACGAAACACGAGGTTATTTAAATACCGCTTCGCTGTTCCTTCATTATAAAACTCTCCTGCATCCAGGGTGGACTTCATCTCTTTAGCTACAGCTCCCATACTCTTATAGTAACTAGCCTCAGCCAGCAACTGGCTCTTGGCCTGCTGCATACCAGCAGATTTAGAAAGCTCAGAGGCATTCATCTCGGACTGGTTGAGCTGCTGTTGGAAGGCCAGTTGAAATCGCTGTTTGCTTTGCTGCATCTGCGAGGCAAACGGTTCCCATGTATCAATATCCTCATTGCTCTGCCAGAACTTGTTGAGCTCCTGATGCTCACGCTCAGCTCTCTGCGCCTGTTGCCGTTGTTGTAGCTCTCTGCGCTGCTGAGCAAACTGGGTGCGAGCCATGACTTGATTGCCAACCTGAACTGGATCAGGTCCTATTACGGCATTGGATACTTTCGCTACAGGCATATTTTTTTAATTAATAACTGGAATATCACCATTCTTACCACGAACCACTTGTAAAGAAGCATCATTATTAGCATCAAATGAGTCAATGTAGGCTCGTTGCATTCGCTTATCTAGCGTAGTATATGGTACTTCGGGTAAACCACCTACTGAAGCTGTTTCAGCACCAGCGACTCGGGCATTAGGGGCATACGCTTGCATGGACGGCGCACTCATTACGCCACCTGCTACGCCACTGCCATTGACTTTTGCTACCTGAGCGGCCACCCCTGGATTACTAGCTACGGATCTGCGATTTCTTCCACCACCCATTCCTGCTACATCTCCAGCAATCCCTTCAATGTCCATACCAGCAATTGTATTAGGTAGGTAGTTTCTTGCATCACTTCTGTTCTGATCACTTGCCCCAAGTAAGCCTGCTACTTGCTGCTGAAGAGCAAAATTGTTCTGCTGCTCAAACTGCCCGGCCGTGGTCAGCAAACTGGCTAGACGGTCTTGGGAGCGTTCCCGACGGCGATCCTCTCGGGAGAGCAACCGATTCATTTGCCTTCCTTTCTGACCATGAATTTGAGCAGCAATCGCAGCAGCTTCCGCGCTATTGCGAGAGTTTCGGGTAGCTGCTTTGGTCGCAGTAGCTGCTTCTCCATCCAAGACAGACTTCTCAGCGGTGAAACCGGAACTTACTACCTCGGATGCTTGAATACGGGCTTTCCCTAACGCTTCCCGGATAGAAGCAGGTAAAGGATCTGGGCCTTGTCTAGCTAGGTTGCGGGCTTCCTTCTCTTGTTTCTTGGCCATCCTTGCTGAGCTAATGGTGTTCACCACGGCTGAACCCAGTTGAACAGCTCCTATGATGGCGGCAATAGGTAAAGGCATAACTTTAAATGTTTATTGGACTCGGAATAAATAACATGCTAATTCTTCTGAGGCGACTGGATTCTTCCTGACCTGTCTCTCCTCTACTAATCAACTCAACCTCCATCACCTCCCCTTTCAATACCTGCCCTTCATACAACGCTTGAACAGGTTGATTTTCATAACCAGGAGTTTTTATGTCGCGCATCACCTCCGCTTTATACACACCCTCTTCTAGTTCAAGTAGATGATAAGGTAAATAGCTTTCTTGGCCTAAGTTGGTCGTAAACTTTAGTAAGACTGTCTCACCTGAAGCGATCGCCCCTAAGCTATCGGCGTGAATATGAACAGCTAGGAAGTCTTTTACCAGGTTAGGTTCAGGTGACATGGGAATACGCAGAATGCTTTCTCGCTCTTTCCCAAAGAAATTCAAATACTCTCCTGTATTATGCCTCCAAAGCTGATCCTGCATCGCCACAAAAAGCTGAGAACCCACATAGGCAGCCATCGTCTGTGTTCGGTAGCCCACGGGTTGGGTGATGTCGTCCTTCGTCCACTCTTGCCATCCTTCCCAGCGTTCACTTTGGATATCAAACACAAGTGTTTCGGCCGCTAGATCATCTTCCCCCTTGAGTGCTACTGTTGGAAAGGTGATGATATACTGCTTATGCTTAGGGTCAATGACTCCATACACTGAAGTCTTCGCGTATTTCCCGGTCTTTTTCAGGAAGTGAAAGTATAATCCATTATTGCTCACTGGATAAATACCTTCGGTAGTGTAGCGCAGAACAGCCCCCCGGTGGTCATCATACCAAAAAACCTGCCCATCCAGTTCATCCACACTCTCTTCATGCTGGCAACCATAATCTCCCCGCAAAGGCCGATCATCCCCAATCACATTCTCAGTTTTGGCTAGTAGGGACACATCTTTAAATTCTACTTGACCATTGCCAATATAGAGCGTAGAGACATTGTGCTCATGAAGGCATAGCACCACCTCTTGTACGGTAACCATCTTCACAATTCTGCCCCGATCTTCGGAGAGCAAGTATAGATTAGCCACCGGAATAACTCCCAGATTATTGATGGTGCTATCTTCTCTGAGTACATCGGTGTAGGCAATTCCCGCAGGTAGGTCCACTACGCCACTCCCATCAATTTTCACTACCGGTAATCCTAAACCGGAAGCCGTCTTGGTATAATCTAGTGTGTAGCCGCGGTTAGATTTAAATTGAGTCTGATATACTGGTGTTGCTTCGGTCTTGGTTTTCTTGAAGATAAACCAGCCTGTTTGCTTCTTCGATATTTCAATGCGCTGCAACTTGCTTTCTAATGTCACCTCAGAGCTGTCTAGTTTGGTGTGATACGTCGGACTAGGAGAGTACACCCAGTTGCCTTGGTGTGACCAATTGATGTAACCAGGGAAATTATCAGCATTATAGTCTTTGACTTTCTGATCAAATTTCCAGTAGCGATCTAGGTTGTTTTCTCCTGTATCAAAAATAGGAATCATATGGTCTTGTCCAGGGAGTTCAATCGTTACATTCACTGGATTACCCGCCACAGGTACCCGCTTACCGGTTAGATAAAATGTATCACTTACTTCTTCTCTTCGCTTATAAAACTCAACAAAAAGCTTTGGTGGTAAATTCGAAAAGTTGGTGATACCGAAGTCATTGACTACCACCATATTACCTACTACCGCTAAAACAGGCTCTTCATGTACTTTTTGCCCAATCAAATCTAATAACCGCACGTACATCTGTCCATCAGGCTCAATAGGGATATTATCGGGTACCTGTAAATACAAATAGCTGAAATCCCCTCGGCTCGTAGGTTTATAGGTGAGAAACTGCTTTCCTTCTATTCGGCTTCTCGTTACTTCGGGAGTAAAATTTTCATCAGCTGGAGCATCGGCCACATAGAAGTAATAGATCACAGGCACCTGACAGTAAATAGAAGTAGCTAGGTCTTCAGTGACAGCAAGTTGCAGGTAACGCACCCAGGAAGGAAGTCTACCTGTCACCGTAACGTTCATGCGCTGCTTAAAATGCTTGTTCCAACCTATTGGAATTTCTCCAGTAGAAAGTGGTAGTACTTGCTGATAGGCCGTGGTAAACAGTTCATCGGCTTGTACTCCTGACATATAGCCATTTTCAGCGATCATCACGACCCCTACCCGCTTCATACTTCCGTGCCGCTCAATAAATTCATTATCTCGGACTAACTTCTTTTCTATATCCAGTCGTAGACTCGTACCGTTCGTTGTTAAGCCAAATTCTAAGTTGCCTAGTAATAGGTGATTCTTGCTGACGGTGAGGGTATGGGCTTTGGGTACATTATGAAATAGGGTAAGCCATTCATCATCGGGCAGCGGAGTCGTATTCTCAGTAGCGGTAAACCCTATCGTTGTAATGCCTGAGCGCACTACATCAAACCGATTCACTAAATACCCTTGGGTGTCATCGTTTTTGCGAAAGGCAATCTCTACAGCTTTTACGACCTGATGGGTATCCTCGGGTACATCTACGTAAAGATTGAGTTCGTTGAGTGAGTCACTATCACTTGGACTAGTACTGGCTAAATGGGGCGTTGACCAAGGGGAAAAAACAGAAAGAGAGTCATCCTCATATACATAGCGGTAAGCAAATTGATAGGTATCTCGGTTTACCCGGTTACCATTGACTTGACTATTTCTTACTTCGCCACCAACCACGACTGGCTCATGCGGAGGCCGACGCTGAAGGCGAAGCATAGGCTCAGTGATTTGGAACTCTCGGTTAAAAATGGAGAAGTCTATCCGCCGGATTTCCCCAATAAACGGAACGCTGTATATCAACTGATCGCCAATGATTGCGGCATGATACACCTTATTCCCAAAGCCAAACACTTCATCTTCGCTAATCCTTGTCCAGTCGTCATCCTGTTCTGAGTACTGGTAAATGCCATCGAGTCCATCCGGGCCATTATACAACACCGTAAGGGTTCTTCCGTAACGAATCATCCCTGCCACATTCCCCTTTTTGTTAGGAATGCGTTGAATAACCCCTGTAAAAGCAGACTCAATGCGATTACCCCGAACATCTTCCTTGCTACCTTTCTTTTCAGCCGATACCGTTCTACCATTCAATAAGAAGGTATACTCACCTGGCTGTAATGTAGCAATATCTATATCTAAGTTGAGCGCACGAGGAATATAACTGGCTGACTGAGGCATATTAATAGGTTCTGGATTGAATTATTAATCGAGAGATTCGCTTAAAGCTGATCTTGAGATTTCTGCTCCGTAGATGCTCCATAGCCTTATCATAGTCTTCTTGGGCAACCCGAACATCAAAGTTGGTATATTTTCTTGGGCGGCTTTTCCTGTACTCCAGCACCGCATAGCGTAGCAATGGCTCTAGCGCATAGGGATGTACTAGAGCTTCGTCGTCTTCGCGAAGCCCGTCGGTGATGTATTCTACAAAGATCATCTTCCCTGGGTCTGAGAGCTGCCGGAAGACAAACTTATTGCGCGTTCGGTCGTAGCGAAACAGATCCGTCTGAGTATTAAGCTTTACTTGCTTAAGAACTCCATGCTGAAAATACCTTCCCACCTTCCCGTAATGTTGTTCTAAGTTACTTGATAGCTCTGTCTTCGCCTCTTTTATACACCGTGGAACTGTACGGTGTTAATCGTCATTGGGTAAAGCAATGGAATCGTCTTGGACAAAGGTGTACTTGGCCCCTTTCTCAGTTTGGTAATATAGACTCGTCCAATTCACCATGTCCTCCGGGCATGCCGCCTCACTAAAGTTATCAATCGATAGCTCAGCGATACGCACCGTTTTTCCGTAATCCATAAAATACTCCCGGTAGCCCCAGATGACTAGTTGAAGCATCACATGAAACTCCTTCTCGTCAACTCGGCACCGCTGTAATGCGTTTTGGGTGATATAGCTTAATTTATACATACCTTTTAGTTCACGCTATTAATATCTCTGTCATCCAATACTTTATCAGAAGGTGCTGCCGGAACATATTCATTATACAGATATACCAACACCTTTTCTTGAATATCTCGGGTAAGCGGTAGTGGATCATTGGGTTGAATCGTACTAGGGACTCCAACCATCAGCTCTGCGGTAATCTTGTGCTTTTTTATATTGATACCTTCTTGGTCTAGTACGAGTCTCTGTCCTTCTACTGTGTAGCTATGCCTGCCACTAAACCGCTTATTAGTAGCTTCTAAGTCAATAGTAGAAGCTGGGTCGCCACGAAACATAAAATAATCTTCTAAGCTTCTTGAGACTGTATGGCTGAAGTAAACATTGCCAATCCCTCGTTGCCCAGGTAGTGCCACCCATTCACTCGGAAGGTCTACAAACAACTTTTTGCGTGAACCGTGGTCACTGGACTTTATCTCCAGGTTTTCATACACTTGAATATAGCCTCGCTCGATCTTACCATCTCCTACCTTATAGTCCTCAAACCACTGCTGGCGCAATAGCATAGGAACGGCAAGCTGAATACGCATCATAATCTCATTGGGATGATGGCGAAAGTCTTCATTCAGCTTTCCCCCTGAGATTTTTTCAATCAGTAAATCGGTAAGTTGCTGTAGTGTCATAGTTATTCAGTAATAGCGGTTCGTTTAGGTTCTAAGCCAAATTCTACTTGTAGCTCCTCTCGTAAGGGGATTTGCAGTATCTTCAGGGTAGCCGCGGTCAGCTTGGGTACAATGATATCAGTCCAGTCAATATCAATTGTTTTATCCTCTCTGTACTCAAGCTTAGAACCAATATATTCGTAATGGTAGTGTGGTTTAACAAGTGGTTTGTAGTAGTAAAAATTTACAATTTCTGTGTCGGGTAGCACTTTCATTTTTCCTGACTCTATTCTTCCAATTGGATAACGCTCAGAGGGACCAGTAACGGTATTATCTATTCGGTGTGACCACTGCCCTTCACTGATAATCTCTACTCGTCTACCAACAGCGTTCTCCACTCGGGCATGAAGTGCATACTCAGGAAGTGGAAACATACCATCTCCTTCTTTCTCAAGTTTGTCGCTTTTCAAAAAGGGTTCTAAGTACTTGCGTACTAATCGGTTTTTCTCGAGCTCAGAAAGATAGGTTTCGTACAAATCAAGCTGGGCAGTATGAAGCGCATCGCACACCTGTTCAGGCGTGGCCCCTCGAGTCAATCCTTTACCTTGAAGGAATTTTACGAAGTCTACTATGTATTGGGTATATTTCATGCCGCTGAATTTTTATATTTTGGAATACCATTACCTTCTGGGTCATAAAGACCAATTCCCATAAAATCAAACATGACATCTTTTACATTGGAGCCAGTGTCTGCATCGGATAAAAAGTCTGCATCGTAGGCACCCCCTTTAGTATATGGACCTTGCCCAACATTACTATCGTTAAAGCATGTGCACACCCCTACTCGGCTAAATACTAATCGATCGTCAAACCAAACATAGATATGACCGTTGGTAGGGTGCCACAAAGCACGGACTGTCCACAGATGCCAATTACCATCGTGCCACTCAGGAAGATGAACCCCTTCACGCCAATGCAAGGTGTCGGCGTCAGCTTGGTTTGCATCGAGGCGAGGATTGCCATTCATGACAAAATTGGCATAATCCCCTTGCATCCGAATACGAAAACTAGCATCACGGCTTTGACCATTACCATCTTGCTTTAGGTCAATGATGCTATTCCAAACATCTTGTCCAATTCCCGTACTACTATTACTGTTAGCACCAGGAACATTATTCCGTATTTCTTTTTCGTAATTGGAAGCAGGTTTATTACCAAATACATACACATAGTCTACTCCAATTTTGAAGTAGCGGTGCCGATTGTCTTTTAAAAGCCCAAATTGATCACTATGGCTTCCTCTGGGAATAAACCACTCTAGCTCTGCACGAGCGTACCTACGCCGTATTTCAGTAATTGTCTGTTGATCGTTGGAGTTACTGGGATTTAGTCCATCCAGAATCGGACTTCCGTCTGGCACCCGCTCAGCATGCAAGCGTACAGCTAATCCATTGATCGCTCCGGCCACATCCGGATCATCATCTTGGTTTAATACGGTTGGCTGAATATCAGGGTGATGCTGATGATGAAGTTCTGTATCATCTAAGTAATACTCATTACTAAAGGTCTGTCCATGTAACCCTTCAAAATCATATAGCTTAATTAATTCAAATGGAACATTTTCTCTATAATAATTATTGGCGTTGCTCCCACCAGAATCCTCAATGATGATTGTCCCAGGATTCGTTGTAAACCGAAGTATATTCCCTCCTTCTTCGGTGACAGTCCCCTGATCGTAGTTTCCTGGAGCCATATTCATCATGGTCACTTGATAAGTGCCACTGCCTAAAAAGGTGAAGGTGTCGCTATCAATTAAATTACCAGCCTTACTAAACATGACAATCTGATCGAAGAACTGTAGCCCCTCCATCTTATCGGTGCTTAGAAAGATTACTTCCGAGTCATTGGGAAAAGAAGATGTTTTACCATGCATTTCCTGAGTCAGTAATCGGTTCTCTCCAGCATTCGGAAATTCTACTGCTGCATGATACCGACCCATCTCATTGCTGTCAGCATCCCGATCCATATTTACGCCGCGATACGTGAAGCTTCTTGTCTGGTTGACTCGAATGGAATTACTAGAAGTGGTACGAAAGTAATACGCTAGGTGACCACTTCCTCGCGAAGCACTACCCACTACCCGGTTACCCGATTTTGTACCCGCTGTATAGAGCTGCCAAAGCACCGCCTGGTCAATATCATTATTAGCAAACATCCGGTCATAGGTTACCACAAAACCAGGATGGGTACCATTCTTCAAGCTTTCAAATCTGCCGGCAAAATGTGCCCGTTGGCTAGTGACCGCCCTACCATCGTAGGCTGGCACCATATCTATCTCATTGTACAGATAGTCCCAAAGCTGCCCATTCCAGCCAATAGCAGCATAGCGGTTGGTCGCTAACTGCGCCAATCCTACATGCGTATATGCCTGGCCAGTCACTCGCTTGGCTCCCCCAATGCGTTCTATTTCATCTCCTGAGCTTCTGGCAAAAATCTGCATATTATTTCCGGCAGCATTTTTCACCCATAGCTTAGCATGAGTGGAGAACTGATTATTGGTCATCTGACCCGTTTTTCCTGTAAGCTTACCATTGAATGCGATCTGGACATTGCCAGGGCAGTTCTCAGCATGAGAAGTATTTTCTAACAGGCAGGTTTTAAAAAACACTTGAAAGTCATCAATATTGAGTGCCCCACTCATATCATGCTTGGTGCGAGCCGCCATCCCATATACGTTGCCAGGCGATCCATACGCTTTCGCATATGGTAGGTGGTCTAAACTGGTGACTGCGTGGCGTTTCTGCTCAAACAGTAACGCCATTCCTTGAAAAGCAATATCTACAAAGGCTGAGTCAAACTTAAAGTAATTAGTTAAGTCTAGGTGATTGTAGCCTGGCTCATCAATGAGCATTCCGCAGGCAGCAAAGATGCCGCTAAGACCATCATACTGAGTATACTCACGATTGTTGTTTCTTTCTCCATCAATGAGTAATTGCCGGTTACTTTGTAATGTATAGTACCAAGCGTCAGCTATCCGGGCAATCTTAGGATGAAATAAGTATTTATCGAATCCGGCCTGCCGGCACATAAATTCAATAGTCACTAAAGCTCGAGTCTTTGCTCCTGCATAGCTATTCCCTTGATTATGAAACTGCCACTCCGCCATTATATCAACCGAATCTTGCAACCCATTCGTTTTAAAATGCGTCTGCATCAGCTCATTCCAGTACTGAGGATGCGAGTCATAACAAGCAAAACAATAAAGATAATGTAGCCACATCATCGTGTTTTGGTGCCCAGCCCAGCCCCCTCGATCATTGAAATGAACTGATGAAGGAAATCGGTGATCGTTACTGTGCTCGTAGAGATTTCTTTCTATGGCTAGTCGTAGATCATCATAGCTAATTTGACCGACGGGGAATAAGTCTTTACAAACGGAAAGCACAAAACAGCCTGAAAAAACCAACTCATGAAAGTTTTTTACTCTACCGTAGTCACCAGCAGGATTTAGTTGAGCCATTAAATCATTATAGATATCAACGATTGCTTCTTGCCCAAAACTAGCTCCATCACCCAAGACATAGCGTAACGCTTTTCCCGTAAAGTTCTTTTGATTTGTGCTCTCTAACCAACCTCGCTGCGTACTGTACTTAGAAGCCACACGCATCTGACGGTATAAGTCTAGCTTACTTTCATCAATGAACATGCGTTTTCCAGCAATACTAGGCAGCTCACTTTCACTTTGATACGCCAAACCGCTCACCTCAAAGTAAGGGTGGTCTAAGCTACTGATGTTACTTTGCGAGCTAACTACCCGAACGGTGAGGGTATCGGAACCCGTCTGCCCGTAGGCATCGGTGACGGTTAACTGAATCTGATGGGTGCCAATAGGAAGACTCACTATTGGGTTAGGTTCAGTATTAAATCCATCAGGTAGTGTCCACAAATAGCCTGTAATCTGAGCTTCTGATGTAGAGCCTTGCCCATCTAATTGTACTAGCTCACGGGAGTTTTGATCAGCATCGACAACGGTGATATCCGAACCAGCATTCGCAATGGGTGGTGCTGGCAGGGTCACTTGAGTGAGTTGACGAAATGTATTCAGATATCCCATTATGACAAGTTTTTGTAGGCTAAGAAAGCGTTAGTCAACTCTTGTGTAGTAAGCCCCCGATTCAGGATGATAGGTGCTTTCACCAATGTTGGAAAAAAACTTGTACTTTCATCCACCTCCCCATTATCTCCCCCACGTCGTTCACCCCCAATGGCAATCATGCTTGTCTGATTGACTGCATGGGTTGATGCCATCGTGTAGTTGGAATTAAAGACATACTGGTCTTGACTCAAAGGCACCCACTCAACTTTCCAAGTAAAGCCTTGCCCTCCCTGCCTAGTAAGATAGACCATGTACAAGTCATTATCCTGAAAATCAGCTACTACCCTTTCTGATGCAGCAAACTTATTTCCCGTCAAATAAGGCGGGTCAGTTTCTTGCGTTGCATCATAATACCGACCGGTGGCACGTAGCTCATTATTCGGAATCATTTGAAACATGGTGGATGCTCGGTCTTTGGCTTGATGACAAAAAGCAATGGCGTTGCACTTATCCACATTATTAGGTGGGGAAAATGCTAGTTGATTGAAGGTGGAATCAAACTTTACTATACAAATTATTCCCATGTTAGGTAGAGACACCTGTGGCATATACAGCATCTGATCAATACCATTGCAGGCAAGAAAACCGTTGATTACGGTTGGGTTTTGAAATGAACCCGCCACCATTGCAGGGGCTCCGGGAGTGTCACTTGCCCAGCGACCTTCCGTTGCATTATACGTGGATACTGACTCATGCTTAGAAAAAATAGCATCCCCTAAGGCCTGGGCTAAAGTCATGTTGGTAGTATCCAATTGCCACTGCTGACCAATGAAAAATACTCGGTTATCCGCCCCAAAACGAATACTTCCAATACTAGGGCCTACTGGGCTGGCCTCCAACTTATTAAACAGTGTGCCGTAAGCGGCTTGGTACGAGTCATCCCAATCTAGTCGCGTACTACCCCGGCTAATATCAAAGGTGTGGCTTTTACCTTCTGGGACACCTTCAGGAACGCGGATCACTGTCGCCTGATCATCCGTTTGGAACAAGTGCGCGTAGTTATCTTGCTCACTCAAATCCATATCATCAACAATCTCTTGAATGGCTATTCCTACGCCCCCGGGGGTAGACGTCGGTAACGTGGCTGTACCAAAACTTGCACCCACCTGAACAGTAAGGATACCTCCTTGAACATTCACATTCACTCCCGGAGCACTTCCATCAACAGGGATTTGAACCGATGAGCTTACGCCATCCACAATGACAGCCAACCGGTTATCCTCCGAATCAAAAGCTACCTGTACTTTTCGGTCAGATTGAAAGATAGCATAGTAGTTTTCAGAGGTAGAAGATACGCGAAAAAGAGTAAGTAAACACCGCTGTCCCACCACATGCTTTCCAATGATTTGACTAACCGGAATAAACGTCGATCGGAAACGCACTTCATTAGAAGAAGCTGAAATAATAATGGTCTTTTGACTCACTCCCTCCATACCCAAAATCGTACTGATGGAATCGTTTGAGTTTGAGTTGAGCGTTAAAATATTAACACTACTTGTGTCTAAGACAAACTGATTCACCCTAGCTACTCCAAAGGCGTTAACCCCTCCTGTAGGTGAACCAATAAAATCAGAGATCGGCACTACCTCCCAATTTGTACCATCACTGATCACCCAGTCTCCGGGGTTTAGAGCAATAGAATTTTCAATAAACGATTGAGCTCCCGCTACCTTGACAATGTAGAGGTGACCTCGGTTATCATTACTGGGACCGGGTAGTGCAGGAAGATTGGTGGCAGCATTGTACTGCGCCTGATAATTTAAAGCTTGACCGACGACAGGAATTAAGTCAGAAGAGATTTTACCTGTTTCATCTAATGAAGCATACCCTCCTGGTTGATCTTTTTCCTCAATACTCTGAAAGCTTTCGGGGTCAGCAGGGAACGCATTGACGAAACTTTCTACATTAATCAGGCGTGTTTGCTCCTCTTGGGTCATTCCCATCAAAGCTTCTATCTGAGTTGATGTCAGATATTTTGATAATCTTCGGACAATCTCGGAAGAACTAAAGGTTCGATCCGGTGCCACCGCCTGATCATTGATCACATCTCCTAGTCCCAACATAGCTCTAGGACTCTCACCTTCTCTATTGAATTGCCACTCTCCGTTTAAGTACTGTACTTGAGCTGAGCCTGCCCGTAAAGAGCTTCCTTCTGCCCCCGGCGCCGTAGGTGAGCTAGAACTGGATGACTGTAAGATAAACAGCGATTGCCCCCGATACGATAGCTGACGAGGCGGTAAATGGACTAACTGGTATTGCTGGGTGTAGTATTCTAAATAGCGCAGCACCTGTTCTTCTTCCCAGTTGATAAGTCCACTATCCACTGATACTAAAAACTTGTTTAAGTCTTTACACTGACCGCGCAGACGGCTACGGTCACGCTTGTCTAGTGAGTCCGTATCATCAGCTAGCTCAGCAACCATCTGGATTAGCTTAAAGCTGCCTCGCTGGTAGAAGTCATCAATCTTTGCTGTCGTTGCTGCAGTATACTCCATAATATTTTACTTTAAGCGTTATTCCAGATTGTGTTGGCTATTGAAGGGTACTGATCGTTGATTTGGGCGGTGTGCCCTCCAGCAAACTCTAAGGTTAAGTGGTAGCTAGACCCATTCTTATAGATAAATGCGCCAGAAGTATCACGCCCAATTCCATCATCTGACTCACGAATAAAAACACCTCCTAATTGAAATTTCTTAAACTTATTGACTCCTGCACTAAATTGATAGTGCATAGGTAGCAGCCAACTAAGGACACTCGAAGGGATTGTGAACTGGCGAAAGCTTTGCCCTCCACTTCCTCGATACACGTTGCCTGAAACGTAGACTATTCCTGTCACCGATCGCTGAAATTCTACATCCCAACTAGTAAAGTTGCTTCCTGTACCTTTCACTTTCCACCTATCAACCCAGAATTGATCACTAAATAGTTGGGTGAGATCAAGTGCCCCCACCTTCGTCCAGGTAGTTGAGCTACTAGCTCTTTTATAGATATTCCCGTCTTCGTGAATGGCTAGGTCATTGGCAGCTCCAGAGGTAGATCGAAACTGCCCTGTGCCCTGAAAGCTCACCCCACTTAGCTCATTGGTGCTATAGATCCTATTACCTCCCCGTCCTCGGTAATACCATCGGTTGTTCTGGGCATTGGTTTTTTGGTAGAATCTCCCATCAGGCTTGATGGCATAATCATCTACCCGCCCATCGGTACTGACAAAGAAGCTGTGCTTATCGCTAGACTCGCTTGAAACCGACATAGCATTAAACAGATACCACTTACTCCCATTGGCTCCCGCCGCTCCAGTGGCTCCAGTAAGACGCTCTATAAACCAAACACTCCAAGCACCATTGTAATAGGCAATTGCTTTCCAATGAGCGTTGGTGCTTGTTTTTCTCCAAGCACCATCACGATACGTTCCCCCAGCACTCAGTACATCTTCTGGACTGGCAGTAGGAGAAGCCGGTTGACGATCGTTTTGGGTGGCTGCCTGATACAAGTAAGCGATTCGAGAACCTTCCCCTCCAAATGCTTCAGGGCGCGACCAGTTTTCTTGTTGGACATAACGATCGAGCATAGTATTCCATTCAAAGCGAGCGGTGGACATCCAAAGCTGGGCATTTCCTGATGGTGCTTGCACACTCCAACCTGTTCCTCCAGATTGCTCCATCTTGAGGTTGTTCACAGGCAGCTGACCTTCACTAGGGCGCGTACTTTGACGACGGAAGATAAATAACGGAGCCGAGCCATTTAGGCCATTGGTTCCTCCCACTAAGCGGGGAGCTGTCCATGCCGTGGCCGTACTACTTATATAGTTGTCTTCTCTGGTGAAGCGGACAAGCTTTTGGGACTGATAGAGCTTATGCGTGAAGCGATTGAAAGAAGGGAGATTCCCTTCACTGTACCACTTTACCCCGTCGGACGTAAAGAAGTCTTTGAGCCGACTAGTACCTTCTACCTCCGGTTGCACCGTAGCACGAGGAGCCTTGGGGGCTTTCTGTTCATTGGTGCGGATTGCCATGAAAGTGGCCATAAACCCACCTGGTACAAACTGCGCTTCTTCAAAGGCAAACCGAAAAGGCTCTGACCATGCTGAAGGAGGATCAGACCGCCTTTTTTCACTTCTCCAGTACGTTGCATCGGGACCATCAGAGACAATCTTGTGCGTCCACGTTACGCTTGAGTCACTGCCAGAGAATTTTAAGATTAAGGCAATATGAGTATCCTGATTCGTCGTGGAGCGAGGGCGTAGTCCTATTTGAGAATACAATTCGTGATTGACCAGTGTTCCCGTTGCTCCATTAGGGAATGTAAGATTCGTTTGAATTTCATCTATAGAGCCATCTAGTCGTTTGGCGATGATATCCCAGCCAGCCCCTCCGCCTTTTACAAAGTTGAAGGTGTAGTTATAATTGACATCAAACTTATACAACCAAATAGGTTCATTCGCTTGATGAATGCCTGTCACTCGTAAGTCTTCTTCAACAAAAATATATTCCTCATAAGGCAGTGTGGGCGTATCAGGCTTAGCAATACCCGGATGATGTAAGAAGACCATGCCTTCAGCATCGGCAAGCTCAGTAATAAAAGCCTTACGTGCCACTTGAGATCCTTCAGGATTGGTGACCGTTACTTTTACAGTGAGCTTACTATCCACCATCTCAGGAGTGACAGTAAAGGTTTCCCCACTACCGGTACTACCTTCCGCATCCCAGTCAATCGTCCAACCAGTCAGGTCATCTACTTCTAAACCGTTACTGTATACCACGACCGTTAAGTCTTTGTCAGCGGTGTCTCCTGGGAAAAAGACAAATCCATTACTAGGACTATCATCCGCTACATCAATATCGGCGACAATGATTGATCCGTACCCTGTCTGCCGGATGAGCTTGAAATTACGCTGCAGCGGGTAGCGGTCTACGTTACCTATATCTTCAAAGGTGATCTGAACATTAGCTTCTTGTACCTTAGCACCCCACGAGGTAACTAGAATCCGCTTTGTGTTGGTATCCACAGATATAGCTACTTGATCATTGGAGTTATCAGCCCCAGCAGCTAAGGTTTTTTGAATATTGGTTGTTACCGAATCATAATCTGAGGTAACATCTGTTCCTTCCTCAAATATCTGATAGGAAGTAAAAGCACTATCCAGTACTAAATTATTGATTAACGTACCATCCTCCCGAGTCGGAATGGTGTGCTGAGGATTAGATAGTACGACTGAATAGGAAAGAATGCCATCTTCTAAATCCTGATGAGACACCGTAAGCCGATCTTCATAGATAGCATTGGTGTTCGTTTCTAATACCCGGCATCGATACTCTACAAAGTCGGTGGCTCCTAACTGATCTAAAAACTCAGTGGAAGGCAGTGTTACTTTAGCCGTCTGGTCAATCAAGTCTGTCCAAGGGCCATCAGCAATACTATCTTGGCCATTTCGGTATGACCAGGTGAAGGCTAATGTGCCATGCAAAATATTTTTAGCAAAACCTTCTAAGGTTACTGTGCTTGGGGTTGTATTACCTTCTTTGGTGAAGAAAATTGCTGTATTCGTTTTAATAGTCAGCTCTTTTGCATCAGCCCCATCAGCAATGTCTAATATTTCGTATCGCTCAGTAAAAAAGTTAATAATACCTTTAACAGTGTGGCGCATCTGGCACTCAAAAATAGCACTGCCATTTACATCATCCGGTGTAATTACTACTGTTCTGTCTGTGCCAAATACAGTATCCTGAGCGCTACCTCCATTATTGATTCTACGCCAGTCGTAAGCAATATCTTCTACACCATTAAGTAATAGCTTACCCCGAACTAAATTGGCTGTTAGGGTGATTTGGGTGAACTCTCGGGTAGGCTCTTGATTAGGGCGAAATCGAAAGCTGTTTCCCCGATCACTAGTAATACTACCAATCACTAAGTCACTAGCCGTCTTGGGAATAGGGTCACTCCATGGAGTTATCCGCCTTCCCCCTGCTGAAAAATTCGCTTGAATCTCAAAAGGGATCCAGCCAGCCATCGGATTAGGATCAGGTTTATCTGTCCACTTCTCTGGCCGGTCCACTTGCGGACGAAAAGGTTGACCATCCCCTCCTTCACTAATTTCAAACTCTTCGTCAGGATTGTTAAGAATATAGTTAGCAAGCTTTTCAGGAAAGTTGCGGTAGATAAAGATCGTTCGCTCGGAGGTTTCCTGACCAATTCGCTCAATATTCCACGTAGAATACTCGGCTTGATCAATCTTTCTTCGGGTCGCCCGATACGAATATTTGGGGTGAGGCGTAGCAAACCAGCCAGCATTGAGTAGTGCTGAGTCCCCTGGCGAACTGGTTGTGGCCGCGGTTAATGTATCAACAATCCCACTCGGGTCAGGTGAGTTGTTGACAGAGTAGCGCACTAAGTCCCCGTTGATTGGAACTTGTACCGGCTCTTGCCAAGGTCGTTTTAATACTCCAGCGTAGTTGAGAATACCCCGGAGCTCCCAGAGCTGATAATCTCCATCGGGTTTCTCAGGGGGCGTATCGACCCAGTCAGGGGGCTGGCTATTCGGGTTGAGGTTGTCCGGAGCCTTAAATTACGGCGTCGGCGGCGTGCCTTGCTGCGGCGGGTACCAGCGAAACAAGAAATTCGGAATATCCCCTACCTCGTAATCACTAGTGACCCGGAAGGGTAAAGAAGGCGCGCTATTTCCCCAACGTACTCGCTTCCACTCGTGAATAGAAGGGTCATACGCCTGCGACCAATTCGCAGCATTCCAAGCGGCATCTTTATCATATGGAAACGGAGGTACCGAGCTTTCAGGAAGATCGTTATCGGTATAGTAAGACCCATCGTAGTCAGGGGCAAACTCCTCGTCATAGGCTAAATCAAAAGTGTCATCTTGCCATGCAATCTTCCAGAAGTTAAGAAAGAACCCTTCATGAGATTCATCGAGTGATATATCAATGATTCGATAGTTACTCCATTCATCAGGTCCCGGCTTATCATAGACATCAACTCCGGGATCAGGAAGATACTCTATGGGTAGTTTTTTGAGCACGTACATGGTGCGAGGAATGCTTGCCTCGCTATTTTCTTGTACGGTGCAGTAGCAATCATGGTATAAGCGGTCAAAGGGGATTTGCTGAAGCCCTTCTAGGTTACGGACTGAAAATGGCCCACCCTCCCCTTTTCTACTACGGTGAGTAGCATAGGTGTCGCTCGGGCGAACTGTATCAATCGTGCTCTGAACGAGGCTTCCAGTATTTTTTTGCTCAGCCATCCGCTTAATTAATTATATTATATATTCTATCTCGGTAATCTTCCACAATTGGAACAATACCTTCATTGTATTGCTTCACGCCTACTGTATCAAAAACAACCAGCAAGAAGAGCATTCGGGCTTTTGGGTTTTCTGCTTCGTTAAAATAGAAGGGATTCAAATAGTCTAGCCAAGTTTTGACTTCTGCTTTGGTATCGATGTAATAGATAATCGCACTTTTACCTTTTGAAGAAGGGAGTAGCCCGTAATTCCCACCATCCAAATCAGGAGCATTCACGATGTCGGGTATGTAGTAGTATTTATTATCGTAACCCTTACGATTCATGGCTTCTCCAATCACATTCCGTAGTCCGTCTGACATCAATCGGTCATTATCAATGTCCCAGTTAGCTTTAATCTTTCTATAATCTCCATGTACACCCTCATGCGTGACCACCACATGCACGTTTTCAAATGGATTGATGATCGCATCTTCATTATGGGCATAAAGTATCATGCTACGAATTACATCATACTTCGGGTGTGTGCTCAGGCGGAGTTGGATTAGATCGACCATATCGTCTAGATCGCCATAAACTTTCGTGTTATGATTACTTCGCTCTTTGGCCATCTCAATTTGCGCCTCCGATACTTTTGTTACTACAAAGGCAACGGTTGCCAAGATCAGCACCCAAATAAATATTCGATACTGATAGCGATTTTTAACATTTTTGAACGCTTCATTTATCGGATTCCAAATTATCTTAAACATCTCTTACTTATATTTTTTCACTATCTTTACTCTATGCGCTATCTATTTATCCTTTTACTATCTATATTCTCTGCTGATCCTGATTTGAAGCATTCCTGTTACGTCAGCCACTCTAAGGCTAGCGAATATCATCAGAAAGTAGATGAGTTGGCGAAAGATTTGGGTATTCAGGATGAGCTTGGCTGGTATACAAGCTTTGAGGATGTAGCAATGCGCCCTAGCTATATTGAGGTTAAGTTCCATGACGAAATTATTGACCGCACTAAACCATATTATCGCTCGACAATGAATATTTCTACTCAAGAACAGAAAGTAGTAATGTATAATCTTGTGCCTTCTCAGGCGCACGTTGTCAGAAACTTTTTGGATGAAATTTGCTCGTGCTATACTACCCAGCCAAAACCCTAGCATCAACACCAACTGCCACCAAGCAAAGCTATTCTCCAAATGCACCTCTAAAGCGTTTATGAACTTACCCCAACTGGCATCCGAGGTCTGATCAATGGATATATCTATATCATTATCCGCTCCGACTACTACATCCACTACCAGCGCATTCACATTGTCTTCTGCATTATGATTGACTGTTACCCCTTCTACAATCACCGTACAGTTAATAGCACTTCCTCTATCGTCAGCAATCACCAGCTTCACCCGGACATTATCACCATCGTTCAGTGGTGTTCCTGTAACGTTTCTCACAGTCAATTCTAATGGCCCGGTGATTGGATCGTTTCTTCGCCAAAATGATCTATTCACATCCGCTGGACTAATATCTCCGGCGACATTAACCCCAAAGTTATCGTAATACCCATTGATGATATGGGTATTGGCTTTATGCAGTTCCATGCCAGACCCCTGAATATCACCCGAAGCCCATTCAGCCGAACCGTCAGAAAGGTTTACAAAGTCCGCAAAGCCAGCATCGCCCACCGTTCGGCCAAAGTTTGCCCCGAAGGCTTTGGCGTAACTTCCTCCGCCACCTTCGGCTACATCCAGGATATTGATGGTAAAGGTCAGAACAGCATCGGGTGCCTCGGTATTGGAAGCAGTCACTTGTACTTCTAGGGTGATATCGT
>ERZ1740058.233-NODE-233-length-48362-cov-7.000704_pt1 | contig 48362 bp, 43 predicted proteins | sample MGYA00581745_ERZ1740058 | MGnify/ENA primary metagenome ERZ1740058 (study PRJEB43018, sample SAMN04849742) | marine metagenome | isolation source: floating plastic debris | place: Pacific Ocean | collected 2008-08-30 | study: EMG produced TPA metagenomics assembly... | reverse complement strand
AGAAATATTCATTGATGACTGCGGCTCTGCGTCCGTTGGAAAGTGTGTAGTAACCTCTCTGGGCTAAGGCACGGGCATCGTTGTAATTGAGGGTTAATTGCTCATTGCCAAAAGGCATTTCAACCGTGCCGAGAGAGTCGGTTTTGGTGCCTTTAATTTGGACGTATCCATCGTCTTTAAAGTCGTCACCCGTGACTTCTAGATCAATGGCTGCAGACGGCGTAAAGGTCAGTGGAGTGCCAGGGGCAAGATCTGCTTGAGTTAACCATTCGCTGGGTGGAATATCAATGTTGTCAAATCTCGATTCATTGTTTTTGAGTTCGAGATCAATCCAGGTGAAGCCCTTGTTTTTTAACGCGGGTACGCCTTGCCCAACACGATTTTTTTCGGCTGCGAGCGCCACTTTAAAGCCATCAACAGTCATGTTGTTGAAGACCATATCCTGAGTGTTTTGCTGCAAGTTGAGCCCTTTGTTGACCCAGAAACGAGCATTTTGGCTGCCTACAAAATCAAAGTCGTTCAGGGTGTAGTGAGAGGTATATTGCAGATGGCTGCCTTGCTCTACCTCCCAGCCTTTGAAGCCGTCGAGCACAGTCCGCAAATCGTTGTTCTGCTGCGGGAAGTTTTTAACCACGTGTAGACCGACGCTAGAAGCAAGCACCTCGTTATCTTTGAAGCCCTGAATGGGTGCGTGATCAACGCCGACTTTACCAGTCTCATCGGTGTTTCTAGCTGCGTCTGGAAAAGGCAGATCCGCAGTATCCGGTTTGATCAGTTTGGAGCCGCGATGCATGTAAAACATGCCAGCATTGCGGCTGCCTGCGGCAACGTTACCTTCGTTTTCAAACAGACGACCGGCAAACCAAAAGCCGATGCCTGACTTGGCGAAGTCGTGGGTGCCGACACCTTGTTTTTCGTTGTGGCCGTAGATGCCGCCAGTTTTGATTGAAATGTTGTTGCGAAATGCACCGGTTTCATTACCGCTTTCGGTAACAAACGCGCCGCCATCTACATCGTAGGCAAAGTTGTTTTGAACAATAGCGCTACTGTCGTGGACGGTAAACCCCCAGCCGGGGGAGCCATCGACAACATTACCCACAAGAATTGCAGGATCGCCTTCGGTGCCGGTTCTGTGAATATGGGCTGCATAGCGACCGTTGGCATTTTTGCGTCCGTTGAGGTTGCTGTCGATAGGACTTCTCTTGCTGGTACGGCCTAGATCCTTGAACTCGACATAGCGAATGTCGATATCGTCAGAGTGCATGAACATTGTGTGACCGCGCTGCCCGAGAGGCGTGCTTTCTCCGTTCTCGCTGGCGATAACAACATTGCGGCTTTGGTTGGCGACGTAGGCTTTGAGATCGCCTCGGGGCGTGCTGTGATCGTATTTGAGGCTATCTTCGAGGGTGACGCTTTTGCCGTTGATGGCTTGGATGGTGACTTCTTCATCTTCTAGGGTGGATTCCCACTGAGCGTCGTCCTGGGCGCTGATATAGCGAGTGCCTGTAAGAACGATTTTGTCGCCAACCTGCCAGTTGACGGGTGCAGATTCGAGCGTGAGGGTGCGATCGCCCGCCATTGGATCTGTCGCTACTTTCAGGTGAGACGTCTTTGCCTGCCCGTGAATTTCTACATCGCCATGAGAAATCAAACCTCGACTGAGCTGATTGGGATCCCAGTTCAGATCGATCGGACCATTGTCAGCAATAATAATCTCGGTTTTTACTCCAGATCGAACAGGGTCGGCCTTTGTGCCGATTTCCAACTTTCCTTCGGGTGAAACCACAAAGGTATCAATCACCATTTTGGTGCTTTTATTGCTCGCAAAAGCGAGTTTGCCGTCTACGTCTAGCGTAAAGATTCGAGCATCGCTGCTGCCGTCGTATCGAACAGAAATGCCTTCTTTAATCAAAACCTTGGCATTGTCACCCGGCACTTTGCCGCCCTGCCAGGTGTTAGGGTCAAACCAAGAGCCGTTTTGTTTGGCGACGTGAGTCGGTGCGCTAGAAACTAATTTGGTGACATCGGAATGCTCTTGCTGCATCGCAGCACTGCCAGACTGGGAAGAAGATTGCATAGTCTTGAAAACCTGAAAACGAGGAAAAAGAAACTGCGGAAACGATTTTCAGGTAGATTTCTTTATTTCTATTTCATACAGTCTTCTTTTCTGCTTTATAGTGCGCTGTCCGGATTTATACGCACGTGTTCAGGCTTCTACACAGCAGAGGCTAATTAGCTAGCTTTTGACGCCAGGTGGTCACAGCAGTTTGTAGATGATCGGGCAGCCAGCCATCATATTGTTCATATACAGGTAATCTAGGCTGCACAGTCATAGCATGCGTTTTCAATAGTTTGACCATTTGTGCGTGGGGGCGATGGCTGTAGTCAGGATTGGCTTCGTCAATTGGGCCGATACCACCGAGGTCGGTCGCCCCAAGATTTAGGCAGTTGATCAGCGCAGCTTCTGAGCGAATCAGATTGGGTGGAATTTGAAGGGTGATGTCATCGGGGAGTCTCTCTTTGGCAGTTTTGATAGCATCGGCTAGGTAGCTGCCATAGCAGGGTGGGCGTTTTTGCGCCTGGCGAGTGCCTGGCTGGTGGGGCTGCAAGATGACCTCTTGAATGTGGCCGTGCTTGGTATGTGATTGAGCGATCGCATCCAAACTCACCGTCCAATCTGCTTTTTTTTCTCCTAATCCCAACAGCAGCCCCGTTGTGAATGGAATCCTCAGCTGCCCGGCGAACTCCAGCTGCTGCAAGCGCATACTAGGATTCTTGCTGGGTGCGTGGGCATGTACTGTTTTTAGTAGCTCTGGTGCTAGCTGCTCTACCATCAGACCCATCGAAACGTTGACATTGCGCATCCGTGCCATTTCTTTGTAGCTTAGCGGCCCGGCATTGGTGTGTGGCAAGAAGCCCATCTCTAGCGCTAGTTCACACAGGTCATAAATTCTTTGAAACCAAGCGGAGCGGCGAGAGCTCTGTGGATGCACCTCGCCGCTGAGAATCAAAATCTCAATTACATTTTGCGATTGTAGCTGCTGCAATTTTGATCGGGCGCCCTCCAAGCTCAGCCACCCGTCTTGACCTGGATCTACTCGAAAATTGCAGTACGTGCAGCGGTTGAAGCATTCGTATGTAGGGACTAGGGTATAGGCCGGGCTGTAGGTGATGATTTTGTCCATACCTACAATCGTAAACCGAATAATTGGACCGCGTGATTGCGAGTGCCCCGGCTATGCTGGACACTCACGGGCCTGATGATAGAAAAGGTACCAGTCAGCCTCAATCGGTCTGAGCATCCAGATTTCACAGCTGCTGTTGCCGCTGACTTGACTGGTCGGTCGGTACCGACCTGAGAAGCGATCTAAAGGGTCTGGGGATACGCCTGAGATGGGCAGCGGTGAGCTTGAGCCATCAAACAAACCGCCAGGCGCATATACAAGTCCTTTCTCTTCTAGGATAGAAGCCTTCCAGCTCACCCAGCCGCCGGTCCACTGGCTGGCCTTTTCTTCTACCCAGCCAGTGCCTTTTCGGTTCTGGGCAGTCACGAGTAAATAAAGGTTTTCTTTTTTTGCGAGATGCAGTACGGGGTAGGCCCCTTCTGCGGGGGGTGCGGCAATAGAACAACCTTCAAACCCTTCGAGTGAACCCAGCGCAATGAGGTTGTCAGTCTCTTGGTAGCGATCGCTCAGACTGTATGTTCTTTCCTCCTGCTGACAGGCTTCAATTTGTTCTAGCATTTGAGCCTGTTCACGCTGCCATTGATCGATCAGCACTTCATCTGATGGCAAGGCCGTTTGGCCACCGCTACAACCAGCTATGAGCAGCACTGTAGAGATCAGTGTTGCGATCGCGCCGCCTCGAACCGATTTCTCTCGAACTGATTTCTGTTTGTGCTTCCTATTTGACGTGTGCATTACCTTTAGAGTGACTTCAATCAGTTGTTAGCGTTACTTCAATCAGTTGTTAGCCAATTCGGCCAGTGGCTCATAAAGCAGTGTTGTAAGATAGCTCTGGCATATTTACCTACTTACTTACAAAACGAGGGTCGATCCGTTGAAAACTACTGTCATTATCGTTCGTCACGGGCAAAGCACCTCTAATGTAAGCCGTGTGATTCAAGGTCATCATGACGCAGCCGTGCTGACAGAGCTAGGCGAGGCGCAGGCGAAGAAAGTGGGTAAGACGTTAGACGGGCTATCAGTGGACGCGGTGTATGCAAGTCCGCTAAAGCGCGCTCGCCGGACCTGTGAACTGATTGTTGAAACCATGCGGGAAGCGGGGAGACGGTTGCCCGAGGTTCAGTTTACTGACCAGATAAAAGAGATTAATCTGCCGCTGTGGGAGTCTAAGTCGTTTGACCAGGTAGAGGCTGAATACCCAGAAATGTATAAGGCCTGGCGGCACGAGCCAAATGAGTTTAAGATGCCACTCCCGAATGAAGATGGCACGACAAGCGATTTTTACCCAGCGCGTGAGATTTGGCAGCGCGCTACGCAGTTTTGGCAGACGCTTCTGGAAAAACACGCAGGACAGACTGTTTTGCTGGTAGGTCACAGTGCTATTAACCGGGCCTTGGTAGGCTCTGCGATTGGGCTAGGACCAGAAAGCCTGAACAGTATGGGACAAGATAACTGCGCCATCAACGTGCTGAACTTTATGGGCGGCTGGGAGGACGGCGTGCAGCTAGAGTCGCTGAATTTGACTAGCCATATGGGCGAGGCGATTCCGAAGCGGCGATCGCGCTTCAAAGGCCCTCGCCTGCTCTTAGTGCGTCACGGCGAAACCGATTGGAACCGGGATGGTCGCTTTCAGGGCCAGATCGATATTCCCTTGAATGAGAACGGTCATCGGCAAGCCGCACGGGCGGGTGACTTTCTGAAAGTTGTGAAGATTGACGCGGCTGTCAGCTCTTCAATGAAGCGTCCCAAAGAGACGGCTGAAGGAATTTTGAAGCATCACCCAGGTGTCACCTTAGAAACGACAGAGGACCTGTGGGAAATCAGCCACGGTGAGTGGGAAGGCAAGCTGGAGACAGAAATTAATGCGGGCTACCCGGGGCTGCTAGCTGAGTGGCAAAGCAAACCAGAAACGGTGCAGATGCCGGGCGGTGAAAACCTGAATGACGTATGGCGTAGGGCTAAAAAAGGCTGGAGTGACATCGTTGCAAACTATAGCCAGCGTGAAGATGAGGCCCCACAGACGGTGATGGTGGTAGCTCACGATGCGATTAATAAAGCCATTTTGTGTCAGGTGTTTGGCTTGGGCCCTGAGAAGTTCTGGCAGTTTAAGCAGGTTAATGGCGCGGTGAGCGTGATTGACTATCACGGTGGGCCAGAAAGCCTGCCGGTGCTGAGCGCGGCCAATATTACGACGCATCTGTCAGGCAGCATTTTTGATAAAACGGCAGCGGGTGCGCTCTAAGTTGCTGATATGGCAATTGCTGAGATGGCATCGGAAAGGAGAGCCGCATGGCTGAACTGATTAAACAGGCATATCTTTTGACGGCTTCAGCTGAAGTTGTGGGGGCCGCAGGCACCGGAGATGTGCTGATTGATAATGGCAAGATTGCTGCCATTGCGCCTTCTTTGACCGATATGCCTGACAACATCGAAGTGATTGACGGACGCGGTCAATTTCTAGGTCCTGGCCTGATCGACTTGTACAGTCAGAGCGGTGAGCCTGGAAACGAATCAAGAGAGACCCGTGAGAGTTTGCGCCAGTCGGCTTCAGCGGGAGGGTTTACAAGTGTAGGGCTATTGCCAAACGCGCAGGTTGTGACCGATAGCGTGGAGGCGATCGCAGCTATAGAAACAGGCAATAGGCTGAGCGCCACGCAAACCCAGCTTCTGCCCTGGGCCGCGATGACGCTAGGCGCCCAGGGAGCGCAGCTGACTGAACTGGTTGAACTCGTAGATGCGGGCGCACTGGGCTTTACCGATGGCCTACCGCTAAACAATAAAGTGCTCCTCCGACGACTGCTAGAGTACGCTCAGCCCCTACAAAAGCCGCTGGCCTTTTGGCCCTGCGAACGCCAGATTGCGGGGGACGGCATCGCTAGAGAAGGGGCAAATGCGCTGCGGTTGGGGTTGGCAGGGGTGAGTGCGATCGCTGAAACGACAGCGCTAGCAACCCTGCTGGAATACATCGTTGAAGTGCCCGTGCCTATCCATATCATGCGGGTCTCTACCGCGCGTAGCGTTGAACTATTGCGTCAGGCCAAGTCTCGAAACTTACCGGTCAGCGCCAGCGTCACCTGGCATCATTTGCTATTCGATACCAAAGACTTGGAGCAGTACAACCCAAATTTGCGACACGATCCGCCGCTGGGGAATCCTACGGACCGGCAGGCCCTAATTGAAGGTGTGGTGGATGGGGTGATTGATGCGATCGCCATTGACCACAGTCCTTACACCTACGAAGAAAAAACAGTTGCCTTCGACGCTGCGCCTCCAGGGGCCATTGGCCTAGAGCTAGCGCTTCCTCTTCTGTGGCAAGCATTTGTCGCAAAGGCTGAAAATCAAACCGGTAATCAACATATTCCTGTGCCTGGTACTCAGTGGCGTCCGAGCCAGCTATGGCAAGCCCTAAGTACAAAGCCCGCTCAATGCTTGGGGCTAACGCCTGGAAAACTGGAAGTGGGTGCTGCGGCTGAGCTTACGCTGTTCGATCCGCGTTTCCATTGGGAAGTGACCACCGAGACCCTACAGTCACTGGCCTTCAACACACCGTGGGCCAACCAGAAGATTCAAGGAAAAGTCAGCCGGGTTTGGAGCCAATCAACCGTCAGTTCTAACTGACGCGCTAATCTAATCCGCCAATTCGGCTCGGTGGCCAGAATCGAGCTGTCGCCTTACCAATGATGGTGTCTCCAGATAAAAAGCCCCAGACGTGACCATCAGAGCTGCCATTGCGGTTGTCACCTAGCACCAGATAGTGATTGTCTGGCACGACATTGGGTCCCCAGGTGTAGAGCGGTGGCGCTTTTATGTAGTTTTCTTTGAGTACGCTGCCATCAACAAATACCTGGCCGTCGCGCACTTCTATCTCTTCGCCAGGCATACCGATGATTCGCTTGACATAGTCATCTTTCGTCTTAGAATTGGCGGCATCTAGCGCTTCTTGTGGTGCTTGGAAAACGATAATGTCGCCGCGCTGCGGATCTTGGAACAGATAGCTGACCTTCTCGACCACAAGACGATCGTTGATTTCAACCGTGGGCTGCATAGAACCGGTTGGGACCACCCGCGCTTCGGCTACAAAAGTGCGGATGCCAAATGCCATCACCATACTGAGTCCTAAGGTCTGTAGGGTCTCGACCCAAATGTTTGGGGGTTGGCGGTCTTGCTTTCTAATCATGGGAGACGATTTCACGGAAAAAAAGTTAGGCCAAAACAAGCAGGCCAGCTACAGCGTAGCTTTGACCTATAGTTTTCCCAGTGAAACCTTATGCCAGTTAATCTGTTGTCGCCGGTTATAATCAGCGCCTTAATCGCCCTAGTCCAAGCCACCAATGCGCTGTAGGGGCCAGAATCGAACGACCGCGCGGCCAATAATACTTTCTCGTTCTAAAAAGCCCCAAACGTGACCGTCGGAGCTGCTGTTGCGATTGTCACCCAAGACCAGATACTCACCTTCTGGAACGGTCTCGGGACCCCAGGTGTATACCGGCGGAGACTGGATATAGTTTTCTTCAAGCGCCGTGCCGTTGACAAATACCTTGCCGTCTTTTACTTCGATGCTTTCGCCTGGCAGGCCAATGACGCGCTTGATGTAAGCGTCATTGGTCGTGGAATTAGCCGCATCTAACGCCTTTTGTGGTGCTCTAAAAACAATGATGTCACCGCGATCGGGCGGATTGAAGTGGTAGCTGATTTTTTCGATAACCAGCCGGTCGTCAATTTTTAGGGTCGGCAGCATGGACTCAGACGGAATGAACCGTGCTTCAGCGACAAACTGACGAATACCAAATGCTAAGAAAATGCTGAGGACGACAGTTTGCAGTCCTTCGACCAGCGGATTTTGTTGCTTCGGGTTTTGTTGCTTTTCAGACACGGCTTCTATAATTTCGAGTGAGTCAGATTCGAGTAGGTCAATGGGTTCAACGAGTTCAACAGCAGAGCGGCAGAGGTGAGATCAAATAAGCGAGCCAAACGGATAAAATCCATCACGAGAAATCATTCGTGCCCGCTTTTGATTGAATCATTAAATAAAGTTCTCGGGGGGTTTCGTAACGCAGTTTAGTAACATAGCACTGCCAACGCATCAATCATAATAAGTTTAGAGCCTTGCTGGCACCCGCTGAAAATACTGACTCATGACCCAGCTGCCTATTGCCTCGCCCGTCATAATCCAGAATGCTCAAGTGCTGCTGCCCTCAGGCGATATTTTGCCTCGTGAGGTAACCGTTGCGGCTGGTAAAATTACGGCTGTCGGTACCCAGCTGGAAGTCTCTGAAACCACCCGAGTCATTGACGCTCAGGGGCTAACTCTGCTGCCGGGTGTGATTGATCCGCAGGTGCACTTTCAGACGGCTTACCCAGCAGACACAGAGGACACAGAAGACCTGTTGAGCGCGACCTCTGCCTGTGTTCGAGGCGGTGTGACGTCTTTTGTGGCCGCGCCTGATGCGTTGCCGCCAACGACCACACAGGCTGTTTTGACCGATAAGCTAGCGCTTTCAGCCGCGCAGAGCCTGGTTAACTATGGCTTTTTTATGGGGGCTACCAGGGAAAATCTAGAGGTCTTACACACCGCTGGTCCTGCTTGTGGTGTTCAGCTCTTTATGGGCTCGGCTGAGGCTTCGCTCTTGGTTGATACTGCTGAAGTGATTGAACCGATCTTTGCTGCGGGCAGTCGCCTGCTTGCAGTCCATGCCGAGAACCAGGCGCGCATTCTAGAACGTCGCGCTCAATTTGCAGCTGAGCGTGACCCGGCTACCCACACCAAAGTGCAAGATCATGAGACTGCCTTTAGCGCGACTAAGCGGGCGCTGGGCCTGTCGAAGCAGTATCAGCGCCGTTTGCACATTTTGCATCTATCTACCGCAGAGGAAGCTGAACTGCTGCGGCGTGATAAGCCTAGCTGGGTCACCGTGAGCGTGACGCCTCAGCATTTGCTACTAGATGTCAGTGCTTACGAGACGCTGGGCACGCTGGCGCAGATGGACCCCTCGTTAAAGTATCAGCGCGATCGCGAGATGCTGTGGCAGGCGCTGCTAGACGGTGTCATTGACTGTATCGCCACAGCCCACACGCCCCATACCCTAGAAGAAAAAGCCAAGGGCTATCCAGACGCGCCTTCAGGGATGCCTGGCGTAGAAACATCGCTGCCCTTAATGCTGACCCAAACGAAAGAAGAGCGCTGTACGGTCGCCCAAGTCTCTCACTGGATGTCAACGGCGGTGGCCCAAGCCTACAGCATTCCAAACAAGGGGTTGATTGAACCTGGGTTTGACGCTGATCTGGTGCTGGTCGATCTCTCGACCTATCGCCCGGTTCTTCGCAAAGAGCTACAGACCCAGTGCGGCTGGAGTCCTTTTGAAGGGTGGAATCTCACTGGCTGGCCCGTAATGACGCTAGTCGGTGGGCAGGTGGCCTATGACCGGGGCTACATTAATACTGGCATAAGCGGTCAGGCCCTACAGTTTGGCTAAATTTACTGGATAACCTTTGTTATGTCGAATCCCTTTCGTTCTCTCAAGTATCTTCCCTGGCGCATTCTTTTACAGAGTGCTGCGGTGACGATTGCGATCGCGACTATCCTTGACTACCTGATTCTACAAAGCGTGATACTAATTGCCGCTAATTCGACGATATCCTTTCCTCGGTCGCTGCTGGTCTATCTTCAGTTCCTTGCTCCGTTTGCCGCGTCCTACGGTATCGGCGCACTCGGCCTGTTCATCACCGCTCGCTTTTTTCGCGAGGTGTTGCTCAGCGCCAATACCATCTGGGCGCTGATTGGCTGCCTCATCTTGATGTATTGGATCAGTACGCTACTGCCAGTGCCTCACCTGTTGATGTTTGCTGAGACCTTTAACATCGTTATGATTGCTTTGGGGGCGTTCTTTTCGGGTAAGCGATACTGGCGCTATTAAAGATGTCAATAAACGTGGGCTCTTCTGAAAAAAAGTCGTGAGGAAGCGCCTTCAAGCGACAGGCACTCAATAAACAGGCGCAGAAGCTTGCGTCTTCAGGAAAGCTGCTCTGCACGCATTGAGAGCTGCTCTACACGCATTGGAGATTTGATGAGAACACAAGACTGACTTCACATTTCAAAAACAGCGATAAGTGAGCCATAAGTAAGCTATTCCTAGCCCTTAACGTAGCCTTTTGCCTTGTGTAATAGAGATAAGCGAGCAACGAACCAACGTTCTACCGCTCGCACACACAACGCTTTTAGGTTACTTCTATGAAACGCTTCATCCTTTCCGCTTTTTCCGTATTGCTTGCAACCGCCGCTGTGGCTCCCATAGCTCAAGCCTCAACAAAAGTTGACGCTAACTTCAATATTCAGACCCTGCGCCTCAGCGAATTCGACGTTCGCAACAAATCTGAGGAAGCGTCCCAACAGCCTTATGACTACCCAGAGGCTTCTACTCAGCCCTCAGCACAGACTGTCTCTGTAGAGGACTCTAGCGCGCCAACAGCTGAGTCCACTGAATGGGAGCGCTCAGCAACATGGGAGACTCCGACAATGCAAGAAGCAGAAGCTTCCTCAGCTCTTTCACTGATAGAACAGCGTCATCAATCATTAGACCGCAGCTAGTTATCGGTCACGTTGACACTGTTGTTTCATAGCTGTGAAGCAACAGCTGTGAAACAACAGCTGTGAAACAACAGCTAACAACCAAGGCTCTACCAGTGATTTAGCGATCGCAAGATAACGCAACCGAGGTTTCTTTTTGCTCGGTTGCGACTGTTCCCCATTTCTTTTATCTCACCGACAGGGGGTCCAGCTATGCGATCTTGATGTTAGCGATCTCGTGCTGGCATAGCGAGCCCTCACCCTAAATCAGAAGCAAAGTCTCTCTCTTGAAGGAGAAGGCGACAGCGAAGTGAGAATTCAACCATGATGGCAAACAAATCAACCCCAAAAAGGCACCTTCCCTTTTCTTCGATATTTCAAAAAGAGACTAATCTCCCTCTTATTTTAGGTCATCGAGGTGTTCCTGAAGAGCATCAAGAGAACACAATGGCGGGCTTCAAGCGAGCGATCGCACTGGGCATTGATGGCGTTGAACTCGATGTATTTCTCACCAAAGATGACAAACTAATAGTCTTCCATGACCTAGATACCGCGCGGCTAACAGGTGTTCCTGGTGTGATCACCGAAATGACCTGGGCAGAAATCCAACAGCTCACTATCAAGCGTGTGATTAATGTCGGCGACAGAGTCATTGACTATGGCCGGGAGGAAAAAATTTCACTGTTAGAAGACGTCCTCGAAGAGACCCGAGGAAAGCTGCTGGTAAATATTGAAATCAAGGCCTATGGGCTCGACTTTAGCCAGCGCCATACGGGCACAGCAGTAGCCAAGTTGATTCGACGGATGGGCCTTGAGTCTGACGTATTTGTAACGTCATTCAACTTTTGGCCGCTAATTTGGCTAGAAAGAACGCATCCTGACATTGAATCAGGATTTACCTATGCGCCGGGAGTCATTAAAAATGGCGCATTGCAGTGGCTGATGGAGTCTAGTCTTGTGGGGCAATTGGTGGGTTCTACATTGACGAATATGAGCCTCACTATGTTTGATGACGACACCATAGAGAAGGTGCACAGCCGCGGACTGGCAATAGGGGCTTGGACTATTTTTTCGCAAGATTCTAAATGGCTAGGAGATGCGATCGCACCTGAACAAGAGCTAAATTACATTCACTCGCTCACATCTCGTGGCATTGATTACTTTATTACGGACGATCCAGTGCGGTTACGACACGTGCTGAACTCGCAGCCGTCTTCTATAAGAATGCTGGTATGACACAGCGATATTTTTTGCAACACAACCCCCTTTGCCAGCTTCACCAAAAGCTCGGAAGGTCCTGAACGGGACGTTGGAAAATGACGTTAGAACAGGTTATAGCGCAAAGAAAAGTAGAGACCGCTGTCTTGCAAACTGTCGCTAGCGCTGTCGATATCGACCAGTGGAATTCCCCAGTCCAGGCGAGCGGAAAGATTGTCGTTTTGCTCCCACAGCAGGCCAAAGCCAGTGCCGACTAAAACATTGTTGTCGGACTGTGAACCATCGAAGTTCCAGGCTGTGCCTGCATCTAGAAAGGGCGTGATTTGCACAATGCTTTCTTCTGCAAATCGAATAATTGGAAAGCGGGCCTCGGCTGAAATTAGGACGCCATTATCTCTTAGCAGTGCGTCTTGTCGATAGCCTCTAACCGTTTGCTGTCCGCCCAGACCAAACTGTTCAGAAGAGAGTAAACTATCGGCGGCTAGCTGAAGGTCACTGCGCAAAAAGAACAGTGAATCTTCACCGAGTAAGCGGACCCACTGACCCTGCCCGCGCCAAGAGAAAAACTGACTGTCGGGTGCGCTTTCAGGATTATCGACCGCGTCCTCTCTGCGAGAGGCGTTGAGAATATCTAACCCCAGGTTGAACTGCGATCTGGCTGCAAAGACTTGCTGCTGCGATCGCCTCGTCCAAGCCTGAGAAAATTGCAGCGCACTGACTCTGGTTTCACCGTTACTGTCTGCCCCTGGAGAGAGTGGAAACGCACCAATATCATCAATCCCTAGCCGGGTCTGACTTTCTTTGTGCGAGAGGGCAAGTCCGAGGACTAGTTCTTCAGTAGGGGTTTCAATCAGTGGATGATCGACGCCGACTGCGTACTGAAAGGTGTCAGAACTAATTTCGAGTACATCAAACGGTTCACCAATGACCCTACTTTCGGCAATGTTGCCCTCGAATCGAACTGTTGTATTGTACGGACTGACCGGAATGATATAGTCAACGTCTAGTGCGTTGCTGCCATCGGTATTGGCATAAGAGACTTGAATGCGATCGCCAATGCCGAACAAATTACCTTCGCTTAAATCTATCTGACGGCTCAAACTGCCAATATTGGGCGAGCGGCTGTTATCCAAGGTCGCGGTGACATCAAATGAATCTGCTTCTGTGACCTCTACGCGTAAAATGCTTGTTCCAGGCCTGACCCCTGCTTGCAAATCAGCAGACACCGTTTCAATCAATGGATCAATTTGTAACCGTTGCAACCCTGCTAGTAGCTCATCCGCATTGATCGGTGGCTGCGCAGCTAACCCCAAGCGGCTGCGAATGTAATCAGGGTTTAGTCGCCGGGTCCCAACAATTTCAATTTCTTCAATCACGCCTTCGAGCACTTGAACCGTGACGATGCCCGCCTCAAGCGTCTGAGGCGGAATAAACGCGCCCGAGGTCAAAAAACCAGAGTCCACATAGCGTTGAGTGACAGCCGAACGCAACTCCAACAGTTCATTAAAAGTGATTGGCCGACCGATATAGTTGGCAAATACATCGGCAAAATCTTCTGTCGTAAAGACCGTGCTGCCTTCTAGCTCAATTCCACTGAGTACAAAGGTTTCGTCAGGTCCACTCGTGATGCCATCTGGTGTACTCGATCCGTCAGGTTCGCCTAACAGTTCATCGATTGGGGGTAGCTGGGGGGGTATTGGCTGAGTTGGCAGCTGTTCGTCAGGGTCCTCCAACCCGGGTGTGACATCGGCAGGGGGCACTGGTTCCGAAGGAATTCTAGAAGGCGGCAGCTGTGGCGGCAAATTGACCTGCGCCATAATCTGGGCAGATTCATCATTTTGACCACTTGTAAAACTAGAATCCAAGATAGAAGCACTCATCGCAGGGGCAGTAAATACTGCTGCTGCCGCACTCAGCATAGATAGGTTAAACCATAAAAAACGAGACGATATCATAGCGCAGGCTGCTAAAGAGAGCTTCACCCTAATACTGTTCCCGAATCATCAACTTTTGTCCAACTGTGATTCTGCGGTGAGAGTCTACTGTGATTCTGTAGTGACGCCTGTGATGACGTCTATAGATAGCCCTGAAGTGATGTCTAGAATGTTCCTAACATAGCCTAGTTACTCTCATCGGGCGACTAAAATAGCCCGCATCCCGACGGATTGAGCCCCGGCGTAATCCTCTGCTTCACTATCCCCTATGTGCCAGGCCTCTTGAGCTGCGCAGTTATGTTTGGCGAGAGCCGCTTCAAAGATAGCGGCGGCAGGTTTGGCTGCCCCCACTTCAGAAGATAGGGTAATCGATTGAAAATAGCCTGCTAGCCCTAAAACGCTCAGTACTCGGTGCAAGCGAGAGTCAAAGTTGGAAATTACCCCCAGGGGAATACCCATAGATTGCCACCGTGCCAGCGACGTGAGCGTATCGGGATAGACCTTCCAGGGCGCGCTGGTTTCAAAGTAGCCATACAATCCGGCGTAGAAGGTATCGAAGTCTTCAAACTTACTCAAAGCGCCGACGCGCTCAAATGTTTCAGATACAATAGCTTTCCACCAGCGATACTCCAGCTCTGGAATAGCCGCTGGCTCCGCACCGGGAAAGGCCAGTCGCTCAGACGCGGCAAAGCTCTGAAAAAATGCCCGGTTAACTGCCTGGGGGTCGGTCTTAACCTGGGCTGTGCGAGCCAGACTGCTGTAGATTTCGCCCACGCTGCCTTTTACACCGAAGAGCGTGCCGAAAGCGTCGAGGTAGATAACTTTGGGAAGAGTGATCGCAGCGGACGGCGGCATTATTTTTCTACAGATTTACTTTTCTACGGTTGTGAGCAGGTCTTGTAGAGGCTGGGTAATCCAGTTGATGCCAACTCGAATCTGGTGCTCTAGCGTAGGCATGCGATAGAGGTAAGTGAGCCGACGAGCAACATGGGCTAAGTTGCCATCTAGCTTGATACCAAGACCTGTGAGCGTGGCGTTGTCTGAGCCTAGTGTCATCATCTCACCCAAGTGCTGATAACGGAAAGGCAATAGCGGCCGATTGGTCAGGCTTGCCCAGATATTCCAGGCTGCGTAGTCGGCCTGTTGCAGGGCGCTTTGAGCGGTGGTCGGCACTGACTGGCCGTTGGCATCTACGCCGTCAGCCAGATCGCCTAAGGCAAAAATCATGGGATGATCGCTCACCTGTAGCGTAGGGTCAATAGTGAACTGCCGGCGCTCGTTGCGGGGCAGATCGAGCGCGTCGAGCGCGGGGCTCACTTTGTTGCCAACGGTCCAGAGCACAATATCGACTGGCAACGTATCGACTTGGTCTTTGTAGCTAAGCGTCAGGGTATCGGCGCTGACTTCGGTGACGGTGGTTTCATAATCAATCCACACGTTTTTTTCACTGAGCGCTTTTTTCGCAGCTGCTTGATTAAAGTCGGGCGAGCTTTGCAAGATTTCAGGTGCACGTTCTACGATGCGCACGCGGCCTTTATCCCCTAACCTTTCTGCTACTTTGCAGGCAATTTCTACACCGCTGTAGCCGCCGCCTACAACAGCCACTCTAATTTTTTCTGGGTTGCTGTCTTCGAGCGATCGCAATTTCTCTTTCAGCCGATACGCATCTTCTAATGAGCGAAACGGAATAGCATGTTCGGCCACGCCGGGTGCCATATCCATTGGCGTTTCACCCCCTAGCGCTAGCACAATGCGGTCGTATGAGAGCGTCGCGCCATCGGTGAGGGCAACCGTCTGCGCGTTCATATCAATACTGTCTACACCGCTCTGATGAAAGCGCACGCCAGTATTGGCCAAAAGTTCTTCGTACGGAGGTGCAATTTCCCAGGTTTGAAGTTCGCCTGTGACAATTTCGTAGAGCAAGGGGGCAAATAAGAAGCGATCACGCTGATCGACTAGCACAATATCGGGCTGCTCATCTTTCCAGTCAAGTTTACTAAGCGCTAAGGCTGTGTAAAGACCACCAAAGCCACCGCCGAGGATACAAATGGAATGAGACATAAGGGGAAATGAGCACAAAGTATAGAGAGGCACTGTCAGTAGTAGTGCGACTACTAGAATAGCGCTCTTGACGTAAGGGCTGCCTCTACCTTCCGCACAGGCAACGTTAGCATGTAGGTAATGACGTGGTGTTAGCAGAAGATGAGCTAGAGCGGTAGATATTGAACTTGGTTAAAAGTGTCTTCCAGGATGCTTGCCTTGGCAATAATCTCTAAATCTCTGACACAATTACCAATACCGATACCTTGAGGGTGAGCGTATATAACGCCTGGAAAGGCGACACCCTCTTTCTGCCTTTGATGGGCGAGTGATAGCAGATCATCATCCATAGAAAATAAGACTCTTTGAAGTTCAGTCGCTCGTGCTAACACCCGCTGATCAGGCATTCCTGCTTGTTTATCTTCTTGTACCGTAAGCACATCAATACTGCGGAGCCGCAAGCCAACTGTAATCTGACGAGGAACATTCTCGTCCATATAAAGAGCTACGCTCAAGAGATGACACCTCTCTCTCTTAGCTTTTGCGCAATGCGAGAGTTAGGGCCTTGACGTTGAAGCCTGTTGACTTTTTCAAGGCGCTGGCTTATATCGTTTTCGAATGCAGCTTGATGATCCCAGTAGTAGGCTAGCGCTGAGTAAATTTTGCCTAGGGCAATGTGAGGATACTGAAAGTGGAGTTCTTCTGGACTCCAGCCGTATGTTAGGTGCGAAGTAATCAGCTCCACGACCTTCATAGTGCTGCCTTCAATAACCGGGACTTGGTTGTCGTTGAGCTGAATATGCTTGTATTCGGTGGCTAAGTAGTTCATTAGGTGTCTCTAGGTACCTCCATCAGTCGAGTCGTTTTTTGCAGTCTTCTGTCAGTAATTGATTAACAGGTTACTCCCACTCATTGAGGTCTGGAGAATAAGGATTTTCAACGTAGGTATTTTGATAGGCTTCTTGATTGGGATAGCTCGCTTGCGATCGCCGCTGTCTTCCCTTGCTATCTTTCCACGCAGAACCCATGCCCTGAAAGATTCCACGTCCGACTAGGCCAATCCCGCGTCCAAGTACTTCGGTCAGAACGTAAACGACGCCGCTGCCGACTAAAGAAATCGCCTTGCGCAGGCGTGGAGAAAGCGCGTCTCTGGTTTCTAGGGCTAAGGTAACTACTAAGGGAATGCCTTTGAGCCGGTCTAGCTCTGCGCGGCGAGGGGCGTAGAGAGAGGTTTGAGCTATCCCGTTTGGGGCAAGTACGAAAATGTTGTATCGGCTCTCGAAAACAGCTTTTGGTTCGTTAATGAGCCGGTCTAGCCGGTAGCGCCAAGAGAGATCGTTACGGAATCGTTCTATCTCACGAGAAGACATGAGCCTGCTGGTGTAGAGGCTCTTTTTGATGGGCTCGCTATCAGCGATACGGTTTAGTAAAGGCTGAATGACAGCGTTAGCGACCTGGATAGTCAGGTTCTCAAGCAATCGTTCACTGTAGGCGATCGCCTGAGGTGTTGTCGCTATGTATGACTCACTTTCAATCATCATGGGCTCTTGAAAGAGCCAGTGGCCAAACAGTTCTGAGACTAGGGGAATGTTATCTAAAATCTGAGCTTGAACAACCGGCTTTTCTCTTTGTAAAAGGGTGACCACTTCTTCTTCTACATTGCCGATGCGAACGGTGTAGTACTTGCCAAAAAACTCTGTATTGACTGCGTCCCACAGATCTCGAATAACCTGCTGCGATCGCCCCCCAATTTGCCCAGGCTGTAGCTGTGACGCTCTTAAGTCCGACAGCAATTCTTCTAGCTGTCGTAACACCAAATACAACAGTTCTAGCTTCTTATCGGCCCGCAAGATATCAATCTCTAGAGGAGCCTCGCTGACGTTCTTTAGAGGGCGCTGAAGTTTGGCAAAAACACCTTCAAAAACCGCGTTCTGTACATCTCCAGGTAAGCCTTGTAGCGCACTAGAGCCGGTGCTGACGGGCAGGCCGGTTTCCATCGCCGCAAGGGCCGCGGCTGCGCCTGGTACTAGCGACTCTCTGTCTAGATAACGCGCTGCTGTTCTATCAGCGTAGCTGCCACCCCTGCTTCTTGCTAGCCGAATCCAGTCTGTACTAGGCGAATTCTGATATTGATTGCGGCTATTTTTTCCGCCTTGCCTACCACTAGATGGGCGCTCGTCAAACTTTGGGGTCCGCCACAGCGCAGCGGTTAACCATTTAGCGGCGGCGAGTTCTCTCTTTTTTCCGTCGAGGACGACGCGACCTAGCCAGGTGGTGGTTTGTTGCCTGGCAACTTCTACATCGACTAGGCTCTGATTGATCTGTTGGATGCCAGAGAGCCGCATACTGATGCGCATGGCGGTCAGCGGGCCAGGGATATTATTGGGTCGGGATAGGGCTGACCTGCGAGAGCGGGCAGTGGAATTCTGAGTCCGCGGCCAAGCTTCGTCGGTTTTGGCGGTTGTCGCGGTTGTACTCGAATCAGCTGCCGGGTTATCTGCTGCCGCAGTGGTTGGATCAATTGGCCCTGTTGGCGACTCTGCTGATCGAGCGGCTTCTGCGGCGGTTTGTCGAATCAGCTGAGCGAGCCGCCGCACGGACATACTGCGTGTCCCATAGGCACCAGCGCCCATGCGTTTGGCTGCGGCTTGCAGTACGGGCTCTGACTGAGCGCTTAAAACCAGTACCGGCAGCTGAGGAAAATCCGTTTTAAGCTGCTGACATACGGTCAGCCCGGGGGTAGCTTCGGGGTCTTTTGCACCCATCCCCAAATCGAGCACGATCAGGTCAATGGGCGGATACAGGGCTTGCTTTTTCTTGCGTAGGGCTGGATTGTCAAGAGATTTTTGGTAGTCTGCAAAGCGCGATCGCACACTACTCAACGCTTCACTCGCCGTACCGGCCTCTGCGACAACAACGAAGTCACTTTGCTGCTCTAGCCACACCTTCAAACCCAGTCGAAAAACCGGGTCTTCGTCGATTAGCATCAGCTGAAGGGGGCGGCTCTTCCGGGTAGAGGAATCGCCATCGCGCGGCGGTTGAGTCACATCAGGCATCTAGAATTCATCACTGTAGCTATCTTCATAGCTTTCATCAGTGTAGCTGTCGCTGTAATCATCCTCAGCGCTTTCTCCAAAGCTTTCTTCAGAGGCGGGGGCCTCTAAAGACCAAAGATAGGACCGCTCGTCGTCCCAAATATTAATGCTGGCGCGCGCGTCGCTGTAGAGCGCTCTGCCTGGCGCAATTTGAGCGGCAATCCCAATCGCCTCAGTTAGTCGGCCTCTCGCAGCCGCGTTTTCAGCCGCGATCAAGATAGGTCTATCTTCGATGATCTGTAGCTCTTCAGTCCATTTTTTAATGGTGGTTTGCGCATCCGCGTAGAGCGCTCTGCCTTTGGCTACCTTGCCTGCTTCTGCGATCGCCTCGCTCAGCTTGCCTGCTTCAGCCAGCCTCTGAGCTTTGTCCATCATTGGCTGATCTTCAATCGTCTCAATCCGATCTTCCCATTCAGCAATATAGGTCTGCCCTTCAACTCGCAGGGCCCTACCCTGCTCTACTTTCTGTGCTTGATCGATGGCCGCTCGTAAGTTTGCCTTGCCACCAGCGGTCGCTAGCTTAACGGCTTCAGCCAGTACGGGGCGATCTTCTATACGCTGAATCTCCTTTTCCCAGTGAGAAACCAGGGTTTGAGCTTGAACGCGCTGAGGCCGCTCTTGCGTAATTTGTTCGGCTTCTGCGATCGCCCACCGGTAGGTCGCTTCCTGGCCTATGTGAGCCAAATTGCTGGCGTACTGAATCTGTACCATATCGTCCAGCTTCTTTTGCCAGTCGCTCAGGCTAGTTTGAGCCTTGTTATAAAACGGGCTGTCGGGAGAAATTCGCTGTAGCGCCTGAATGGCCTCAATCAGGTTGTACACCTGACCGTAGGAAGGCGCCCACTGATCGTACGGATTGCTGGCTAGCCGCTGGGCGTGGCCAAAGCTAATCAGGTCTTTGGCTTCGGCGGTCGTGGCAAAATCGGGCGGTACCAGCTGCACAATTTCAATCGCCGTATCGATATCTTCTTCTTCCCACTTTTGGAAGCTGTACTGCAGCACGCGCTCAGCCCATTGATCAACGTCTGCCTTCGATTCCACCCAAGCATCGGTTTCTAGGTTGATCTCTTTGGTAATCGCCAGGGCTTCTCCCAGTTTTTCCAGGTCGCCTGTTTTGACTAGCGCGCGCGCTTTTTCTAGCTGCGTGCGCGCGGTTTTCTCTCTCGCGACTTTGGCCATTAGCTGATTGTGCCGCGTGAGTACCCAGTAGTTGCTGTTCAAGATCTTGAGACTTTGAACCTCTCGCTGAGCCGCGACCCAGTCACGCGATTTAATCGCTTTTAAGACGTTTGCTTCGACTTCCTGTCCAACCGACCATTCTTTATCCCAGGTAGCGATCGCACTTTTCAGCTCTGTGTAGACATCTACGCGCTCAGGAATGCGGGCGGCCAATTCTAAAGCTTCGGTGCGAGCGCCTCGCTGCACCATCTTTTCTAGTTCAACCAGTAGCGCCCCCGACCATCGATCCATCAGCCGGTTCGACTCGGCATACAAAGGGTTCGCTGGCGTCCAAGGCTCTACTAGCTCAATCGCTTCAATCAGTGCCTGCGCTGAGCCTGACTGCACGCGGGCTCTCGCACACAGCAATTGCTCACTGTCTGAGCTTAAGACCGAAAGTTTAGAGCAGTCTGGCAGCGGTGGGTTCTGCGTCATCACTGAGACCGCTCGCAGGCTCACACCACCAGCTGTTACCAAAATAGCGACCCAAACAAAAGGCCAGACAGCACTGGCCAAACTACTGCGTACCCGACGGCCTATCAAATCACGGAAAGAGGCAGGCGTCGTTGCTGGGGTTGTGGATGGGCGAACAGAAGGAGCGGTGGGAGGTGTAGATGTCATGACACACAGTGATACCGACGTGAATAAGCTGAGCTTGAACAAACCAGGCGCTTGAACAAATAGGCGCTTGAGTAAATAGGCCAGAGGCTTAAACAAACAATCAAAAGAACAAAAATAGTTGATGACTAAAAGCCCCCCTACAGTTCCCACCGGGCGGCGCTTGTTAGCCTGTGCATCAATTATTTTGCATTAATTATTTTTTATCAAAATTTTGCTGATATTGTAGTGTCAATCGACAGGTTTAGCCGTGATCTGCTGGATTTATTCGGAATTCACATCAGGTCGCAAACCGTGCCTGAATCATAGAGAATAGTGCACGCATTCCCATGGCCTCGCCGCCTTCGGGCCGACCTGGCAGACCGCGCATGTTATACGCCATAAAATCGATATGAATCCACGGATTTTGGTTCTGAGTAAACTCTCGTAGAAAGAGCGCTGCCGTGATCGATCCCCCGTAGGGCGTGCTCGAAATGTTGTTGAGATCGGCAACTTTGCTATCTAGCATGGCGCGATAGGGCTCATGCAACGGTAGCTGCCACAGCGGATCGTCTGTTTTGAGCCCGGCTTGCAACAGCGCTGTCGCTGTCGTCTCATCGTTACAGAACAGCGCCGCAATTTCTGCGCCGACGGCGACTCGGGCCGCGCCCGTCAGGGTCGCACAATCTATTAATAACTCAGGAGACTCGCTACTCGCTTCACTGAGCGCGTCTGCCAAAACCAACCGACCTTCAGCGTCAGTATTGCCAATTTCTACCGTTGTCCCCTGCCGAGAGGTCAGCACATCTGAAGGCCGCGTTGAATTGCCCGAGATGCTGTTTTCTACCGCTGGGATCAGCACTCGTAGTGCCACTGGGACCTTGAGCTGCATAATCATTTTGGCCAGACCCAACACCTGCGCGGAGCCGCCCATGTCTTTTTTCATCAGCTTCATACCTGCTGATGATTTCATATTCAGTCCACCCGTATCGAAGCAAACCCCTTTACCCACCAAAGTCACTTTTGGCGCATCAGGATTGCCCCAGCGAATATCGATTAGCCGTGGGGCCTGCGTGCTTGAGTGGCTATTGGCCTGTCCCACCGCGTAGATCATGGGATAGTTGCTTTCGAGTAGAGCCTCGCCAACGGTAACGCTGTACTGTGCGTTAAAGCGATCCGCCAGCTGTTCGGCGGCGTCCGCCAAATTTTTCGGACCCATGTCCAACGCAGGGGTATTGATGAGGTCACGAACCAGATAGGTCGCTTCTGCAGCGGCTGTGATGTAGTGCTGGTCTGCGCTTTCAGGAAACTCTAGTTCGGGGAGGGCGTCAGCAAGCTGCTTGTAACGGGTAAAGCGATACTGGCCGAGCGTCCATCCCAAACAAAGCTTAGTTGCTATCTCTGGAGAAAAATCATCTACTAAGCTGTATTTTTGAGCAGGCAGCGTCTGCGCTAGGCGGCCGAGCGTCCACGTATCGAACGCCTTGGGTTTCCCTACTAGTACGCGCTCTAGCTCGCCCTCTTTAGAAGGCAGTAGGCAGTAGCTACCCGCAGTTCCGGTAAATCCAGACATTTCTAGCCATACAGACTGATTGACGTAGTCTCGCTTGATCTGATCTTCAGTGACAAAACTCAGCGGAATAGTGGATGGCAAGAGTCAATTCTCCTCGTCAAAAGTCGCCCCTAAACTCTATAGCATCACTCACTTTTAAGAGGCGACTAAAAAGCGACCTTAACAGACAGTGTTAAGGTCGCTTTTCTAACGTATTAGGTAGGGTCGCTTTTGCTGAATCAAGCTGTGTCTTAGCTTAGCCTTTTCCAGGCTTCGGCTTTTCTAGGCCACGGCTGTAAACTTACTGCGCAGTCACCTCAGACTTTTGAACGCTCTCGGCATTGTATGCGCTCTCAAGGCGCATGACTTTCTTGGCACGAGCAGACAGTGCACTCATATCGATGCGGTTAGCAATCAAAGCGTCAAAGGAGAACAGACCAGGACCGTTGACAGTGAAGTACAAGAAGCAGGCTGCATAGATAGCAGAAAGCTCTAGATAAGGCAGGCTGAGACCAGCAACCTTAACGTGGTGATACATTGCTACACACATTGTGGAAAACAAACCTAGTGCAGCCGGGCGAGTGAACAGACCCACCATTACCAAGGGCGCACCAATCAACTCTGTGAAGGCGGCGATATAGCTAAGCGTAATGGGGAAAGGCAGGCCGAGGTAAGCAACGTATGCCTGAGCAAAGCTCTCAATGTCGGCTAGCTTATCCTGACCGTTGTGGATCATCATCAGGCCGATAACGACGCGAGCGATCGCAAGTGTTGTCTGAGAAACCGTATTCGGGGTGACGTTTGGTTTAAAGACGGTGCTGGCTAGGGAAGTGATATTCATGTGAGTGCGAATTATTAAGGTTTGAAACAAATTATGTAAACAAGTATAACAACTTTTTATCCGTTTTAGGATCAGTCGAAAGCCTTAATTCATGTGGTTTCATCATCTTTTGCAGGCGCAGTCACTCATATTTTTCATGAGAAAAGCCAGGCCCAGACAGGGTTTATCAGTTACTTTTCTTAATTTTATTAAGTGCAAATAATTGTTTTGTGCATTCATTTTTGTCAATGCAAATTATGCACGAAATTCTCAGGCGGCGCCTAAACAACGTTTGCTGATGACGTTTGCTGATGCTGATATACCTGTGCTAAGCGCGTATTTCTTTTCTGCAGGTTATGCCGGTGCGCTTTTGTTATGGGCGCGTCTTTTAATTGGCGTAAAGTCAATTGGCGTAAAGTCAACTGGCGTGAAGTCAATTGGCGTGAAGACTCAATCGAGTGTGAAGGGTACAAAGTCATAGCCCGTGCCTGAGCGTGTACCCGCTTCTACCTGTACAAGGCGATCTACCTGACGCCGGTCGCCTGATGGCAGAAAGTTGATCGGTCCGGTGGCGCTCTCTACCGTAAAGTTGCTGTCGTCTAGAGCGGTTTTGAGCCCTTCACGGCTGGCGTCTTCGGCGAGGCCAGTGGCGATCGCCACCACTGCGTCATAGGCCGTTGCTGTGCGCCAGCTCACATCGCCTTTCCACAGGTCGCGAGAGCTTTCCACAAAATCAGCGTCGGTATCACGTGCCAGCAAATGCCAGGGCACCGCAACGGTTAACGCCTGCGCGTCGCTGCCAGTCTCTTCTAAAATATACCGGTTGTAAATTTCATCGCCACCCAAGATAGGCCGAGTGTTGTTATTGGCCTGGATAACTTCAGCTGCCGCCTCTAACGTATCGGGGCTTGCGGCCAGCATCAATATATCGGCGTCATCTTCGGCCACCGCATCATTGGCAGAAAAATCATCTGACATGTCGTATTCTTCCATCACGTCGCCGCCCCAGGCGCTCACAAAGCTGTTGAACTCTTCTTTGAGAGAGCTGCTAGGCTCACTGGCTGAATCGTAGAAAACAGAGACGTTGCGATCTTCTCGGTAGTAGAGCATATAGGCAGAGAGCGCCGCCGCCGCAAAGCTGTCGGTTGGTACCGTGCGGTAGAGATAGGGGCTAATGCCAGATAGGTCTACGGCGGTGCTGACGGGTGTGATGGTTACCAGCTCACCTTCTGCGTAAATGGGCGCGGTTGCTAGCGTGACATCGCTGCTGTAGTGCCCTACAACTCCTAACACTAGAGGGTCGGCAATCAAATTTTCTGCAATGGTTGTAGCGGTGTCAGGATCGTTTCCATCGTTGACTAGCACCAAGCGAATCGGTGTGCCGTCAATGCCGCCGTTACGGTTAATGTCGTCTTGTGCTTGAGCCGCACCGCGCAAAATTTCTAGCCCAATGGCGCTGGCGTCACCGGCGGGTGCGACGACTGCAATCACCAGCGCGGCTTCGTCGCCAATCCGAGCGTTGCTGCGATAGATAAAGGTTTCTGGATCGTTAGGATTATCAGAAAGTGCCGTATTAAAAACGGTAATAGCGTTGGCGTAGTTTCCCTGTGCGATCGCCTCTACGCCTTCTTCTTTCTCTTCAGAATCCGTATCGAACAGCGTTTTGCCGCCCATGCTCACCCTCGATTTTACGGATTCAGGTAAAGCCTCGTCCAAAGCTAGGCCGCTGTTCGACTGGAGCTGAACGGCCTGATCTAATCGGCCGGTGAGTGCCCACAGCAGCAGGGAAATGCCACCAACTAGGCCGAAGGCTAATAGGGTCGCAATAATAGCAAACCGACTGTCATTTTCCTGTGCCATACTGCCGAAAAATTTAAGAGCCTTAGCCCTTAGAGTGATATTTGAGAGACTGGGATGTTGAAGGAGTTAGCTAGCTTACAGAAGCTAGATTGCAGAAGTTGGATTGTAGAGCTTTAGATTATTTTTTGTAGACAAAAAATGTCAACACTACGGCGAAATACTTATTTAACAGCGGGTGTTTGCATAAGTGACTCCATAAATAGGCGCTGCAAAGATCACAGCAGCCTGCCCCGGTGCAATTAAGTGTCAAAGTTTGGGTACATATACTTAGATAGAAGTCAGTACATGTGGCTATTAAACCATAGTTGATGCTTTAGACAGTGCTTCTATGGTCTGCTTGTGTTGATGTATGGGTACCAGCGTGTGAGCGCAAATCATGCCGCTAGCGGCAACTGCAGGCAGGCCGATGCCTGGAAAAGTTGAATCACCGCAGCAAAACAGTCCTTTAATCGGTGTGTTGGGTCCAGGGAATAGCGATTCTCCGGCGCGGATAGCTGGGCCATAGGTGCCCTGATGGCGGCGAAGGTAATGTTGGTGGGTAAGGGGCGTACCGGTGAGATTGAGCGTAGTGCGATCGCGAATATCTGGAATCACCCGCTCTAGCGCTTGCCACATTACCTCGGCTCGTTGTGCCTTCTGCTTCTTATATGCAGGCGTTCCCCTCTCAAGGGTCGCCCACAGATCGTAGGGTTCATTGCCTGGTGTGTAGACATGGATTGTATGCTTGCCAGGCGGTGCTAAAGCCGGGTCTAACACGGAAGGAATTGAGACCAAAATCAGGTTTTGCGCAGACGTAATTCCTTTTTCCCAATCATTTACCACGATGTAGTGACAGGCCAAATCGGGCGGCAGCCCATCCGCGTTAATTCCTAGATGCAAATGCATAAAGCTTTCACACTGTGGCATTGACTGGCGCTTCTCTACAAATTTTGGAGGGAGGTCAGCTGGCTCAATCAAATTCAAGGTGTCCCACACAGATGCATTAGAAACAACTGCTTTACTCGCCTTGATCGCAGTGCCGTTACGTAGCACAACGCCAGTCGCTCGGCCTTCGTGGACCTCCACTTTGGCGACATGCGCTCCTGTCTTAATCTGGCCGCCGTGCTTGGTAATGCCCCGCACCAGCGCCTCTACGAGCGCAGCCGAGCCGCCCATGGGATAGTCAAGCTGCACCCCAGGGCGATACCAGTCGGCAAACATAAAGGCTACCTCTGCTGTACTGGTGCCGCTAGCAGGCAGCCCAGACAGCAAGAAACACAGCATTTCCAACCAGTTGCGAGCAAACGGATCGGTGATGACGCTGTCAATGATGCGGCTAAAAGGGCCCGTGAGCTTGAGGGTATTAGCTGACTGCTTCAGCAGATTAGGCACAAAGGGCGCAGCGGTTTTTATCGCGCCCCAGTCGAAGCGAACGGCGGCGGTCGGTAGGGCTACTGCCGCACTCGCCAGCGGCTTCATCACCCGCTGAAGCTCTCTCCATTCGGCTACAGCCTTTGGTCCTCGTAGCCTTTGCAAGACCTCACAAAACTGGTCAGCGCCTACAGTGGTATCAAAGTCACCTTCTGGCAGGCGACAGCCCCAAGTGTCGTAGTTCGCCCAGGTCAAGTCTTCGCCAATAATGTCTAGCACCTGGCGCAGTGGATTTGGCGATGGGCTGTAAGACATTCCTGAATACAAGGATGGGCCAGAGTCGAAGTGGTGACCCTCTCGGCTAAAGCCATGAGCAGCACCGCCCAAAAGCTGATGGCTTTCGCAAACGGTGACATGCAGGCCATAGTGAGCCAGCAGTGCTGCGCAGCAAAGGCCACCAATACCGCTCCCGATGATAATGACGTCGGTTGATTCGAAAGAAACCATCTACAGCAGCGTCGCTTCTTTCACATCTTCTTTGGCCCGGAAGCCTACCATCACAGCCTTGCCGCCCTTTTCAAATAGGGGGCGCTTGAGCAGCATCGCATCTTTGGCAAAGGCCTCCGTCCACTGCGCGTCGCTCCACTCCTTTTTTTCTTCACCCAGCGCCCGGTAAGAGAGCCCAGAGGTATTGCGCATGGGACGGGCAGTCAGTTCTTCAACCCATTTTTCAATCATTGCCTGAGTGGGCGGATTCTCTTTTGTGTTGATAAAGGTATAGTCAACGCCCTTCTCTTCGAGCCAGGCGAAGGCCTTTTTGCAGGTGCCGCAGTTAGGAATACCGTAAACGTTCAAACTCATAGAACTGAAGGAATCAAATTAAGCCAGATTATTCTATTCTGACGCTTCATCTGGAGCAATGCTAGGTGTCGTCTCACCCGGAGGGGCTTCGTTAGCGGGTGGCTGTTCTAGCGCTGGGTCCGGCTCAACCTCAGGTGTGGGCGGTGCGGGTGGCGGATTCAGCATTGCTTCAGTCAGGGTAGTGACCAGGTAAAGCGGTAGGGGCTGCTGACCAATTTGAATCACCGCGGCGGCATCTAAGGCGGCTTGATATTCTGCATTTTGGTCGATCTCAGCCTGCATAAACCCAATACTCATCGCTTTGAGATAGGTGTAGGCCAGCTGTGTATCTGCATTCACCAGCTGGTCTGCTAGCGCGATTCTGTCGGCACCTTCTACCTCTGGCGGATCGTAGAGATGAGATCCACCTTGTATGAGTGCGAGATAGTGGTCGGCAGCAGGCTCGCTTTCTGGGTTGGCCTTTGTCTCGTCGCTAGCGTCGGTCTCGTCGTTAGTTTCGGTCTCTTCTGTTGTTTCGGTCTCTTCGGCTGTCTCTGGTGTGACGTCTGCCTCGTTGAGCCAGGTAAAGGGACGAATTTGCTCTAAAAGTGCCGGCGCAACCGGATCGCTAGTTCCCGCTACGATCAGGCTAGGAATGGAGATTTCGGCAAAGCCTTCTGGCCCAAACAGGCTGCTGGTAACAGGATTGAGAGCAATTACCGCCTGAATTCGCTCGTCGCGCAGATCTTCGTTGAACTGGGCTGGCTCTAGCAGCGCGGTGCATTGCAGCAGCATGGAGGGGTTAGCACCATTGAAGATGAAAGCATCGGACTCGCAGTTGGCTTGTAGCGTATCGAAATCGAGCTTGGCTCCAGATAGGGCAAGCGCCGTGTAGCCGCCAAAGGAGTGACCAATGATGCCGACCCGAGAGGGATCGAGCTTGCCTGCCAGTGCTCCGTTTCCTTCATTTAACCGAGTGAGTTCGTCGAGTAAAAAGGAAACGTCTTTGGGGCGATCGCTAAACTCACTCGGGTCGGCGACCTCTTGCTCAGTTCCACGCAATAGAGAATAAAGCTGCTCTGTATTACTGCCTGGATGGTCTAACGCTGCTACCGCATAGCCATAGCTGGCCAGGTGCTCTGATACGGCTGCAAATCCTTTGCGATCGCCCGCCAAACCATGAGAAAGGGCAATGATGCCAGCAGGCGGTGCGTCGGTGGGTAGATACAGGTCGGTTGGTAGCGTGCGATCGCGCTCACGATCGACAACTGACAGTGACTGCACCGTAACCGCGTAGGGCCCGGGCTGTGAGAGCGCATCTAAAGCGGGCACCCCAGAGACAAACAGCGAAGGCGGTTCGCTCTGGCTAGAAATGGCTGCGATCGCCCGCTCAGTATCTTGCACCAGCTGTGTAAATGAGCCAAATACTCGAAACGCCTCTTGCGAATCGATCAGCACATTGTCTGTCGGAAACTGCTCTAACACGCCCAGCAAAGACAGCCCTTCAGGTTCAGCCGCTGCCAATACAATCGCGCCTCTTAAGCCTTTAGCACCATCTCTGCGGCCTTGAGTTTGAATGATCCCACCGATAGAGCGCAAAATATTTTCACCAATCGCAGAGTATAAAAACTGCGAGATCTGCACAGCGCTAGTGTCTGAGCGCACTTGCAGGGTTTGACGGAACTGATCCTGCTGAGCGTCATTCAAGAAACGCAGATAGGGCCTGAGCGTTCTATCGACTTCCCCGGTCTCGGCATACTGCTTTAGTGCCTCCACCGTCGTTGAAATCTCGGCAAAGCCATAAGTCAGTGTCACCCTTTCAGCGGCTTTTGCAGGCGCTGCCTGTACTATCGGCCATAGCAAGCCCAGACAAAAGCCGCCGATTAATCCAGTTCTACGAACCTTGCGTACACCTGTAGCCGAAAGGCTTTTTGATGCAAGGCTTTTTGATGCAAACGTGTTGAAATAGCTATTTGTCCGAGCCTTTTTTATCTGAGCCTTTTCTGTCCGAGCCTTTAAGAAGCGAGAAATAAAAGAAATCATAAGCATTCTGAGGGAAGCGGCCACAGAATTTGCCAGTGGCCATTCGCTAACTATCTACTACCAAGATTTACAGCCCCAGTGAGCGCGCTCAGCCCATGAGCGTTCTGAGGGCACAAGAAACTAAACCGGTTAGTTTAGTCGTGACTCAGTTCACGATAGCAAACCCCTTCGCATTCGAGCGCATTGCAGCTCAAATTTGTCTGATGTTGATTATCTTTGGATATTGACTCAGGGTTTGACTTTAGACGTTGAGCTTTACGGGCAAAATCCCCTCACGTAGTCCCTTTTGCTCATGCAGCCAGATGTTTTGTGCAAACCGAAAGCGACCGAATGTGGATGCGATCGCCTTAAACCCTTGATAGGGCAGCCCCGGTTTTGATATAAACTCCACCTTTTTCCATTCGGCCAGCTGCATTTTTTGCACAGCGTCTACTTCCGGCTGACGCTCCGCCTGGATCTGCTGAAAGACCTCGTAGGGCACCGGGCCGTTGCGGTTGTCTACATTTTTCATGTAGTTAGCAACAACAATCGCGTCGCGCAAAGCCATATTGATCCCCTGGGCTCGGTTGGGGGCCATCGGGTGAGCGGCATCGCCAATCAGCAAAAGGCCGGGCAGCGACCAGCGATCGCACACACCCACTTTCACGTCCAAAAAAATTGGTCCCTCTAGCTCTGCGCGATGAGACCGAAAATGGCTAGCTAGCTTTGGAGGCAGTGCCTGAGCAAATTCTTCAACCCAGTCTCGTTCTTTCCAATCACGTTCTTTCCAGCCTCTCTTTTGGGTCGCTGGCGAACTGTTTTTTGACTGCTTGAGCTTTGATCTGCCTTTCGATTTTTTCTTCACAATCCACCCAATCTGTAGCCGTCCATCCCAGGAGGGATAAAACGCAAACTGCCTATCGGGCTGTAGGCAAGCAACAAACGGCGTTTCTTTCATCAAAGCCGCAGGTGAAGGCAGCTTGAACCACAGCACGTCAAACTGAGCATTGGATTCTTTCAGGTCTAAGCCAGCGAGCTTCCGCAGACGAGAATAGCGACCGTCAGCGGCAATCACCGCGTCGGCCAATACATCTCGGCTTTGACCACCGTAGACTCCTTTCGATTTTGCCCGTAAGCCAATGACTGAATTTGTTCTGCGATCGCGCAGTAGCTCTACCCCTTGCCATCCCAGGCAAAATTCAAAGTTAGAAAACTTCTCAGCTTTTTCCACCATCGCTTTGAGCAACGCGCCCTGATCCATAATCTGAGTCGCTAGCCCATTCTCTTCAGGCTCTATGACCCGCATGCGCCGTTCGCCGCCCACATAAAAATCCCACGCATCCAGCTGACGCGAGGGAACCTCCTTGGCAAACGCCTCCTTCAAACCCATCTCATACACGGCTGCTAGCCCAGAAGGCATTAAGCCATCGCCTCGAAACACCCGATCGAATTCCGTTTCTTGCTCTAGCAGTGTGACCTTTAATCCCTGCTGAGCGAGCAAAAGAGCAGTGGCTACGCCAGCGGGTCCGGCACCTGCGATCGCAATATGTTTCATAAAGGTAAGTCGAAAACCCCAGAGATTAATAGAGCACCATGTAGAGCACTATATCCATAAAAATTCTAATGTACATATGCGCCTAGCTGATGGCAGCTTCAATACAGGACGCTCACTAGCTTGTAGAGAAGCCTCTCAATCTGAGTCTGTTGTTGAAGTGCAAATGCCGGTTATTTAACAGGCTATTTAAGCAGTGCTTTTGAGGAGTGCTTTTGAGGAGTGCTATGCCTGTTGTACTAATTTGGTGTAATAACTGGTCAAGTCACGAAATTTAATCGGCAAACCACAGGAGAAAAGCCTTAAGGAAACAATCTTTATTAGATAAACCGATCGAGTGCAGCCTTAAGCGCGTCAATTTCAGTGACAATGTCTCCTTCACGGGCTGCTCTGGTCATGCACTGGCTTAAATGCTCATCTAAAATAATTCGAGCAACCTTGTCTAGCCCACCGCGCACAGCCGCTACCTGAACTAACACATCTGGACAGGCTCGATTCTCTTTCACCATTGTTTTAATCCCACGAATGTGCCCTTCTAGTCTAGAAAGTCTGTTAACAATCTTGCGCAAAGACTCTTCGCTGTGGATATGTTCATGTGTATGCGATAAATGCTGATGAGAAGACTTTTCAGCAGACTTTTTCTTCGAACCGCTAAGTGAAGATTGGGTGAGTGAAGATTTTGTGAGTGAAGATTTGGCTTGCCAGTAAGAATCACTCTCTTGAGATTGACTCTCTGAGCAAGAGAGGGATTTGGCCGTTTCTAGAGTGGTATCGGATACTTTTTGAGAAGAAGGCTTCACTGAATCATACGTGGGGTAAAGAAAAGCTTGTTACAAGCCGCGAATGGAGAAGTTTTAAAGCCTGGCAACTGTTGTTACGTTGGCATAATTTAAGTGAAGTTGAGTAACGCTGATCAATCAAAGTACTTTTCAGCTTTGGGGCGATTGCCAAAACTAATGAAGTGCTGAATTAACAAGCGCTATTAGCATAGCGAACCTCCCTGTAAAAGGGTTTTCATTGATATAAGGGTTTACGTAAACATTCTTATGCAGTGCATGTATTACTTACGATTTAGCGCTTGCAAATAGAGAAATATAACAAGAACCTGAAGATGAACTGGAATGCCCCCCCAGGGCATTGCGAAACATAGGGATAGTCATTCATGATTTGTTTTGGATGCTCGGTAATCACCAAACGCAGGTGACCGACGTTTCAGTCCAGGCATTTATCTCAACACGAGCCTATCTCAACATGATCTGTGAATCGCGATCGCTTCTTCTAAAACGCATTAACGCCAAAACCATCGTCAAAAAAGCGCTTTGCCTGTCTGCGACTGTCCTAACACTGCCTTTACTCAGCTGTTCTCAAGACCCCGTAAGTGACACGACAGCAAGCGACGCGGCGACCGACACTACGCCTGGCACGCTCGAAATTACGGCCAATGGAGAAGACTTCGTCCGGCAGGGCTTTACCGATAAAGACGGCTGGCAAATCAGCTTCGATCACGTGTATGTCACCCTGGCCGATATAACCGCGGCTCAGAGCGATCCCCCCTTCGAGGCCGGTAAAAATCAACCCTTGGAAGCGGCTGAAAAAGTTGAAGTCGCCTCTCCGGTAACTGTTGATTTGGCCGCAGGCGATGCTGACGCGGATCCAGTGCTGGTCACTGAAGTCACTGATGCACCCAGCGGCCGCTACAACGCACTTGCCTGGCAAATGGTCGCGCCCACTGATGGCCCGTCCGCTGGCTACCCGCTGATGATGGTTGGCACTGCGACTAAAGATGGTGAAACGCTGCCCTTTCAAATTCAGATAGCGGATGAGCTGGCCTTTAATTGCGGTGACTTTATTGGTGATGAGCGTAAAGGAATCTTAACGGGGGCCGAAACGGCTGAAGTGGAAGCAACGTTTCACTTTGACCATATTTTTGGAGATGGTGAAGCGGCAGCAGATGATGAAATTAATACAGGTGCGTTAGGCTTTGAAGCACTAGCCGCGCTGGCCGATGAAGGTGAAATTAATGTTAATAGTCAAGATTTAGAAAAACAACTTACTGATGAAAACTACAACACATTGCAAACCGTTTTAGCGAGTTTGGGCCACTTTGGAGAGGGACATTGCGTAGCTACACCTTTTACTCGCTTGTCTTCAGTTCACTGGTTTTTTCGCTTACCTTTCATCTGAGCATAGGGCTTTTACTCAGCTACTGGATATCGCCTGCAAATGCTCATGGAGCCTTGGTTGAAGTGACTCAGGCGGCCATCGGAATCAAAGCAACCTTTGACAATGGAGAGCCGATGGCCGATGCCCAAGTGCTGATTTATGCGCCGACTGATTTAGAGACCCCCGCGATTACTGGCGAAACCGATGAAGCGGGTCTCTTTTCGTTTGTGCCTGATACTGATGTTGAAGGGCCGTGGGAGGTGACCGTAAGACAGGCCGGGCACGGTGGAACAGCAACGTTTGCGGTTGGGGAACGTGGAGATTTACGCTCTGGGTCAACCGCAGTAGAGTCACAAGTTCAGCAGTGGATAACCATAGCGGCTGTTATTTGGGGGTTTATTGGGACCGCATTTTTCTTTTCAGCCAAAGCGTCGGGAGGTAAGGTTTAATGCATATTCCCGATGGTATTGTTCCGGTTCAGGTCTGCGCTGCGGGGTACGCCGTAACCGGGCTAATAACCTGGTACTCGCTCCGCCAAATTAGCAAACAAGGTAATCCCGCGCCTCAGATTCCAAAGGCTTCTTTGCTGACGGCGGCGTTTTTTGTGGGGTCTGCTATTGCCATTCCTATTCCTCCCACCACTGTCCACCTTATTCTCAATGGTTTGCTAGGCGTTGTCTTAGGCTACTTTGCATTTCCAGCCATTCTCATCGGCCTTTTTCTACAATCTCTTATGCTGGGTCATGGTGGTCTGATTACATTGGGCCTTAATGCAGCCATGATGGGCATTCCAGCGTTACTTTCCTATCATATTTTCCAGCTCAGACATCGCCTTGGTCGGAATGCAACTACGCCCTTCGGCATTGGTGCATTTGCATTCTTAGGTGGCTTTGTTGGGCTAGCGCTGGCGGCGCTGATTTTTCTGGGGCTAGTAATCACTACAATTCCAGCAAACTTTAATGTCGATGCCGAAAGAACTGCCGTTTTCACGCTAATGTTGGCGCACATTCCGCTGGCAATTTTAGAAGGTGGCTTTACCGCTATGCTGGCCGTATTTTTGCAACGGGTAAAGCCTGAGCTGCTTACAGGAAAATAGCGGATATGAAAATAGTGGCACTGAAGATAGCAGGCTAGAAGACAGCGAGCGGGTAATAGCACTCTATAGACAACGAATCAGAAGACAACGAATCAGACGACATATCCGAGACAGCAGGTTGGAGATAGCACATTGGAGATAGTACATTATGGCGTTGGCCAGTTTTGAAACATATATAGGTGGCCGCTCTCACCTCCATAGCTGGACACCCAGACTGAAGCTTGTCAGCCTGGGGTTGCTAATGTTCGCGTTTGCGGCTGTAAAGCATCTCCAGCTAGTGATTCCTATGCTAGGCATAACGGCCATTTTGTATGGCCTATCCGGCCTGCCGCTTTCATTTTTGCGCAGGCGCTTACGCTACCCAGGGCTATTTATTTTAGCGGTTGTGCTAGTGCTGCCCTTTGGGTCTGGCGAAACAATACTCGCGCAGCTAGGGCCGTTTGCGCTTCGTCAGGAAGGGCTGATGATGATGGTGCTGGTGGTGAGCCGCTTCTTGTCAATATTGACCCTGGGCTTTGTCTTACTGGGCACTACTCCTTTTTTAACTCTGCTGCGAGCCTTGCGATCGCTCGGTCTTCCCACCGTCCTTGCAGACATGACCCTGCTGACCTACCGCTACCTATTCGAAACCGCAGACATGCTTTCCACTATGCAAAAGTCTATGCATCTGCGCGGATTTGGCCATCGCAAACGCTGGCTGAGGTTAGAGGGCAAAACCTTGCTACAGCTCTCTGGCCTTCTCGGTACGCTCCTCATTCGCAGCTATGAACGCTCGGAGCGCATCTACAAGGCGATGCAGCTACGCGGTTACGGTCAGCTCAAGCAAGCGCAGCTGGTAGCCAAGCAGCCAGCCGACAGCACCAGCCTACTGTTAACAGGGCTATCTGCCTTTGTTGCCACTGGCTTTGTTATTGCAGAAATTACACTTTCCCTTTCTATCAGATAGGACATTCTCACGTATGAGTTCAGGTTTGCCGCAGCGCTCAACCGATTATTTAAACGCTCAACCGTTACCAGACCAGGCTACACAGATGATAAAAATCGCGATCGCTACTCACAACCTCACGTTTCAGTATCCCAACCGAGCGCCTGTCCTCAACAACATTTCACTCACCGTTCAGCAGGGGCAGCGCATTGGCATTATTGGTCATAACGGCTGCGGTAAGACTACCTTGTTCATGCTGCTCTGCGGACTGCTCACTCCCACTTCTGGAAACATCTCTTTGCTGGGTCGTCCCGTCACACCCGGAGAATTCCGTCCCGAAGTCAGCATGCTCTTTCAAGACCCAGACGATCAGCTGTTCTCTCCTACCGTGCGAGAAGACATTGGCTTTGGGCCACAAAATATGGGCCTGACTGCTGAAGAAGTTACCGCGCAGGTGGACAAAGCGCTAAAGACGACGGGGATGGAGCCCTTAGCTGATAGAACGCCCCATCATCTATCAGGTGGGGAAAAGCAAATGGTTGCGATCGCAGGTCTTTTGGCTATGCAGCCCAAAATTGTTCTCTATGACGAGCCCACCGCCAGCCTGGACTTACGCACCCGTCGCCGCCTGGTTGGCTTCATGCAAAAGTCTTCTGAGACGATGTTGATTTCATCTCATGATTTGGAATTTGTGCTGGATGTGTGCGATCGCATCCTACTGATAGACAACGGCCAAATCATCGCCGATGGCGACCCGCTAGACATCATGGGCGACGTCTCCCTCATGGAAGCTCACGGCTTAGAAAAGCCACATTCCCTTATTCCTCACGTGCGTCCTCATCACCGCAGCCTCACCGCTGCAACCGACAGAGCCCAACGAGATCAAGGCTACAAGCGGCAGGCGTCAAAAACGACTATCAACAGCAACGCTCACCCAGAAGCCCAATCGGAATCGAGCAGCAGTGTAGTGTAACGCCGTGATTGAGCGTGTTGTCACCTTCAACTATACTTACGCTGCGATTGGCTTTATTTTCTCATAATCAGCTTCATCGATTTGGCTGAGCTCCCAATTGTTCTGAAGATTCAGCCAGAACTGTGGGCTCGCTCCCAGCGCCCTAGAAAGCTTCAATGCCATCGCAGCACTGATACCTCGCTTCTCCCGACAGATTTCGTTGATTGTTTTTGGTAACACACCGATGTGTTTGGCTAAGCCTGTCTGAGACAGACTGAGTTCATCTAGCTCGTCTTTTAGGACTTCACCTGGATGTACAGGGGTGATGTGAAGACTATTCATGTGCGTATCCTCCTAGCTACCTATGATAATCAACGATTTCAACATCTTCTGCATCACTGTCTTGCCAGCGAAAGCAAATTCGATACTGGTCATTTATGCGAATGCTGTACTGCCCATCTCTATTGCCTCGTAGGGCTTCAAACCGGTTGCCACGTAGCTCTCTAAGATCTTTTAAAGTAGCAGCTGCACTCAATCTGGCGAGCTTGAGCTGAGCCTTTCGATGTATGGGTTGGGGTAACAGCTTCAATGCTGGCTTGGTAGTTCTGCCATAGTTGATGTCTTCGGTTGCCTTATTGCGAAAGCTGCGTATGCCCACATACCGTATACAGTTATAAGCAGTATGGATATTACCCCCAAAAAATGAAGAGATAAAAGCTAAGAGTAAATATAGGGAAAAGAAGCAAGAGGGGTAAAGAGCTATAAAGTCCTAATGGTCGAGCAACTTACTCGAAAACCGACATCATTAAGACGATTGATCGGCGAATCGCTGAAGCGCGAAGCGGAGCGACAATACCACGGAAAGTAGCTCCACGAGCCGCCACGTATAATCCTCCTAGCATTCTTAGTTGGAGACAACCAAACACTTCCATTCGTTGGTGCACTCACATAACTTTCATGCCAATGATCGGAGCACCACTCGAACACGTTTCCATGCAGGTCGTATAGACCAAAAGCATTTGCAGGAAAGCTGCCTAAGGTCGTTGTTTGCTCTCTATACGTCCCTCTTGGCCCATTTTCATACGTAGCCGTTGCATCATAGTTAGCAAGCTCAGCGGTTAAGGTTGCACCAAAATGGAAGGGCGTAGTCGTCCTAGCTCGACAGGCGTATTCCCACTCGGCTTCACTAGGTAAGCGATACTCATGTCCCGACTTTTGTGAAAGGCGTCGACAGAATTCAACTGCGTCTATCCAGGAAACCTGTTCTACAGGGCGACTGCTGACCGCAAACTGCGACGGCTCTGGGTTTAAGTCATGCTCTATTTTAGGTAGGGATGCAATTGCTCTCCACTGAGCCTGTGTAACCGGATACTTACCCATCCAAAACGGTTCTAACGTCACCGAATGCTGCGGTCTCTCAGAGTCTTTGCCTTCTCCCTCCGCAGATCCCATCAAAAAGGTTCCACCTGGAATTGGCACCATTTCTAGGTCTACTCCCGCGGCCAATGTCTCCCGCTTATACTCTGCCTGTTTCGTTTCTCTGCCGATCTTTTGTCCTTGTTCATCAACGGTGATAACCTCAAAAAAGAACGTTAGTAGCGTAAGATTCTTTGCTTCCTTTTGATGGATACTTTCTGTTGCAACTATTTCGCTAGATGCATTAGCGATAGACTCTGTTCGTTCGCTATCTGATCCAAGCGTCTCGGTCGTTTTAGGTAGGCTTGCTTGTTTAATGGCAATACGTTCTAAAGAGGCGATCGCATCCATATCTGCCCGGATTATAGCTAGCACGCAAATCCAAAGCTGCCGAGCCAAATTCAAATTTCCCATTGCTTCTGCTTTCAATGCATTCACCCGTAAAGGATCTGCATCACAAGGCTCAGCTTTGTCTGGCAACAGTACTAAATGCCTTTTCTCAATCGGTTCTGCTCTTACTAGCGGTGTTTGTCGAGGTTTACCGTGTTCCTTTCCAAGCTCAGTTACTCGCTGCTTCAGCCTTTTAGCTAGCCGATCTACCGTTGCGCAATTCCGAGGCCCTTCCAGCCGTAGCGCCTCTAGTAGTGCATAAGTGAACAATCCTTGCTGTAAGGCTTCTATCTCATAAGACTCTTCATTAGCACCACAGGAAAACAGCGTTACTACGCCTTGCTGTGGCTCTAGTCCAATTCCTATGGCTTCAGTACTGCGGCTGTCCCCACTTCGGCAAGCGTCTAGCATCAAAACGATGTTGCCTGCTCCACTGCGTCGCAATCGCTCCGCCACCTCATGGATTGGCAAACCAGTTCGTCTAATCTGTGCTGGGTTACCGTCAATCGGCAGCAAGTAGTCGATTCCATTGTCTCTAAGACCATGACCTGCAAAAAAGAACCAAAGATTATCCTGTAGATCGAGAAAGTTTTTCTTTCTAAACTGAGCATCTAGAAACCAGCTTAAATTACCAAACGTGGGGGTGGCTTCTACTAGCTGCCCATTTACATCTATGTTGGGTGCAGGTCTGTCATCTGGCGCAGATTCTGAGAAACAGAACACCTTATCGAACTGCATCTCAAGCTCACAGAACAGCTTGATTTCCTGGGCATCACGCCGCGCAAATCTCAGCTGACTGACGAAGTTATATTCGTTTATCCCAACGCAAATAGCCCAGTTTTTGCCCATATTGCTGTAATTTCAAGAAGCGCAATCAGTCTAAACCAATTTATAAAGTTTCTCCTTTCTGTCAGATACATCTACAGAAAATTGAAGGCATGTTTTATAGCTACTTCAAATATTGCTATCAATCAGAAAAACTGCTACTTTGCCAACCTGATTGATAGTGCTAACGTGAGTAAAGCCATTGGTCGGCTAGCAAGGAAATTCGTGTAATAGTAATGCGCTACGTGTAGAAGAATTCTTGAGTATTTAGTCGATTTCAAAGATATCTGGTCAATCTAATATCTATATACCGTTAGATGAACTTGGAAAAGCCCGGTGATGTGCAGAGATCACCGGGCTCTAATAGTCTGAGTATTTTGAGCGCTATGCCAGCTTCTTTTTAATAAAAGCGAGGATTTTGTTGTTTTGACTTTTAAGCGCTGCGACTTCTTTCATCAGGGTCGCTACCTGCTTTTGTAAGACTTCAATCTCTGCCGCAGCGCTTCCACTCTCAGGTGCCGCTGCCGTTGCCGACTGAGGGCGAGGCTTGCGGGCTTTGGCCATCGCGCCCTTGATAGCACCGATCAGTTCTTTTTGCTCAAAGGGTTTTTCTATGAACTCAAAGAACTCGAAGGGCTCTTGAATTTTTTCGGTGAGTTCTTCTTTCCTGCCCGACATCATGACCAAAGGAATGGTTTGAAGTTCGGATTTGGCCTGAATGGCTTGATAAACTTCGTATCCGCTCATACGCGGAAGCAAGAAATCTAACATAATCAGGTTGGGCTTTTGGGCGCGAATCGCTTCAATCCCTTCAATGCCGTCTTTAGCTTCAATTACTTCGAAATTGCCATTGGGGAGCATGTCTCGTACCCGAGCACGAATCACTCTGCTATCGTCGATTACTAGAATTTTATGGCTGGCCACGACGGACTCCTTTGACTGTCGAAATGGATGAAACCTGCGCCCTGCTGACACACACGCTTGGTTTAAAGTTGCCCATATTGATGGGCTAAGAGAACAGGGCCAACGGATGAATGATAGGTGATAACGCTAAGTTGGACTGTAAAATACAGGTAATTGCTCACGGTCTTTTCATGTCCACACCGCCTAATACCTCCGTTAAGACCGATCGCTCTCGGCCTGAGATCATTGCTATGCCTGACTGGCTACGCCGTCCTATTGGTAAGGCCAGTGAGCTATCGACCGTGCAAAAGGTTGTGAAGCAGCGGAATATCCATACGATTTGCGAGGAGGGCCGCTGTCCTAACCGGGGCGAGTGCTACGCCAACAAGACAGCGACCTTTTTGCTGATGGGGCCAACCTGCACCCGAAGCTGCGGGTTTTGCCAGGTGGATAAGGGGCACGCGCCAATGCCGTTAGATCCAGACGAGCCGCAGAAGGTGGCGGAGTCCGTTCAAGTATTGGGCTTGAAGTATGTGGTTTTGACAGCGGTTGCTAGAGACGATCTGGCTGATGGGGGCGCAGGCTGGTTTGTAGAAACGATGAACGCCATTCGTGAGCTGAGCCCTAAAACAGATATTGAGGTGCTGACGCCTGACTTTTGGAGTGGTACGGATTCTGAAGTGCAGCAAAAGCTACGTGTGGCGGCGGTAACCCAGGCTGATCCAGCTTGCTTTAATCACAATGTAGAGACGGTAAAACGACTGCAAGGACCGGTACGGCGCGGGGCAAAGTATGAGCGATCGCTCAATGTCCTTCGCTACGTCAAAGAGACTAATCCTAGCGTTCTTACCAAATCTGGACTGATGGTAGGCCATGGTGAAACCCACGCGGAACTGGTTGAAGCGATGGAAGATTTGCGGGCGGTGAAATGCGATCGCCTGACAATCGGTCAGTATATGCGCCCCTCGCTAGCACATCTACCGGTTCAAAAGTACTGGACACCCGAAGAGTTTGACGAACTAGGAGAGATTGCCAAGAATCTGGGATTCGCTCATGTGAGGTCCGGTCCCCTAGTCAGAAGTTCTTATCATGCAGGCGAAGCGCCTTAGGGGCGCCCCTTCAAGTATGAGACGCCGCTAGCTCTCTCCATTCATGGACAGCATAGGGGGGAACTACTAGCTCAGCAATGCTGCCACCGCTCAAAGGAATATCTATTTGCAAAGGGATATCACCTTTTAGTGCGTCGAGCGTTTCTGCAAAGTTGTACTGTCCAGCATTGTCTGGCAGAGCGGGCGTTTGAGGGTCTAGCTCAGCTGCTGCTGTCCACTGTAGGCTAGAGCCAGTCGCCACTGTGAGAGGTCTCTGGGTGTCGAGCGTAACCAGGCCTGGAAAGCCGACCAAACGTAGATATAACCCTTGAAGGCCATCAGCTTGGTAGCGCTTGAAGACGATTACCTGCCAGGAGCGGTCAGAGCGATCGCGCAAGCTTTGCTTTGAGCGAAAGGTTGTTTGTCCTGGTAGCTCTTGATAGGTGTGCAAAGAAGCAACAGAAAGAGAACTGGCCTGCACAGCGGTTGGAACAGAAAAGAACAGACCGCACAACAATCCCACCCACAAGAAGCGATGAGTGAGCAGCCAATAGGCACGTTGGCTCAAAGACATCAAACCCGTCAGCAAAGATTGACAAAACCGCTGTTGCATCATCTGTTGTGAATTGATTGCCAACGACAAAGAAAAGCACCCATAAAGAAAGGGCTGCACTTAGTGTACAGCCCTTTATAAAATATGGTGGCGCGATCAAATCGTTAGCGCAATGGCAGAGCTGGCTACATACAGAGCGTTCCTAAAGAGCCACCAGAGCTGGGGCTAAAGAGCACTACTACCGAAGCGCTACAGCCTGCTCATGCGCTCAATGACCGCGCGGTAGCCTTCGGGCTCGCCATTTGCCAAGTAGCGGTCGGCCGCAATTTGTAAATCGCTGTGAGCACCGAAGTTGTCCCCCAGGGCAACTAGCGTAATGCCTCGGTAATAGTAAATATCGGCGCTAGCATTAGGATCGTGGCGAATGACCTGAGTAAAGTCTTGATAGGCGCTTTGTGCGTCACCTGATTCGTAATAGGCTCGGCCACGAGACGCATAGGCTGCTGAGTAGCTGTCGTCTAGCTGAATGGCATAGCTGTAGTCTTGAATTGCAGCGGGCAGGTCACCGTAAATGGCATAGGCATCGGCTCGCCCCTTGTACACGCCGCCATCAACCGGGTTTAGACGAATCGCACTCTCGTAGTCTGATAGCGCGTCGGGTAAGTTGTTGCTGGCTACGCGGGCACGGGCCCTTTGGTGATAGGCCTCGCCTGCGTAAGCATCTAGCTCAATGACTCTGTTAAAGTCTGCGATCGCCGCCGCCGTATCTCCTTGCGCACTGTATAGAGAACCTCTAGCCATGTAAGCTTGAACAGAATCCGGTTGAAGGGCTAGCACCTCATTAATATCTGCCAGGGCATCGCCAGGTCGGCCTAGCGAAGAATAAACATAGCTTCGATTGTAGTAGGCCTCAGTATTATCAGGATCTAGCTTGATAGCCTGATTCAAGTTTTCTAGGGCGGAGGGAAACGCCGCCAAATGGTAGTAGGCGACGCCTCTGTTGAGAAAGGCTTCGACATAGTCTGAACGTAGGTCAATTGCGGTTGTGAGCGGGAGAAGTGCGTTTTCGTAGTCGCCGAGTTCAATCAAGGAAGCGCCGCGATGCATGTAGGCGATCGCATACTCAGGATCAATGTTAATTGCGCTTTCAAAATCTACCAGCGCTTCTGCGTGGGCCCCGATAGCTGCTTTGGTCACGCCCAAATAGGCGTAGGCTTCTATGTGGGTTGGGTTGAGTGCGATCGCCTCTTCAAAATCACCCATCGCCGCCGCTAGCTCGCCCATCTCATAAAACAGCGCGCCGCGAGAAAAATAGGCTAGACCGTAGTCAGGACGAATATAAACCGCCGTAGAGTAGTCGGCCATCGCCGCTGCTGGATCGCCCAATTTGAGCTTAGCTGCCGCTCGAAACAGATACGCTTCAGCGTAGTCGCTATTTGCTGTAATTGCGGCGTTGAAGCTAGCCACCGCCGCTGCACTGTCTCCTCGATTGTATGCCTGAATGCCCTGGTTGTAGTGTTCTATCGCGCTTGTCTTTGCCGTCATGTAGTCAGCTGCTTCCGCTGGCTCTGGCTCTGTTTCTGCTGATTCCATAACCGATTCAGGCATCTGAGAATCTGGGGTCTGGGAATCTGGAGTATCGGTATCGGTCAGCCTGGGCTCAGGCATCGCCTCTGGTAAAAATACCTCGGGCAGTGCTTGGGCGCCGCCGCCTTCTGTACTGGTTTCCGTTGCATCCATCTCGGGGATTGCACCATTGGGTTCTAATACGGGGAGTGCCCGCTGACGATGCATTTGCAGCGCTGCATCGTCGGCTCTGCTCAGCGTACTTGTGCCATCCGCATCTATATTGAAGACAGGAACGTCTATGGGCTCAAATGCAGTCTCAAGGAATTCTTCATTGGCTAGGGCCGGTAGCGAGCTCCACAGGCTTGTTGATGGGCCCATTAGTAGGCTGCTGAGAAGCGTAGTGAAGCTTAAAACTGTGCGACCGCTGCGATTCATGACGTTTCGTTGCCAAGGCAAAATAGTATTCGGCGAGATAGGCGTAGATTGCCCAGTTCCTGAGGGCGAAACGCCCGATGAAACTACCGATTTAGCCTGAAATAGACTGCAAAACAATAGACTTTGGCAAATACACTGAAGCCTGGATCAATATTGCTTACATCGCTCCTCGTGCGGTTCTTTTTGACAGCTCTTCTCCACAGTTTTTTCTCCACAGGTCTTTTTCTCCACAGGTCTTTTATGTAGTTTTTCTATCTCAGTTTTTCTTTGTAGCGCTCTCTAACTCGACTCTAAACTTTGGCCAATTTTTTACGGTTCATGCGATCGCATCTCACTAGCCTTCTTCCACCACCTAAGACCGCAGGCTGGACAGGCTCCTTTTTCAAACTCGCTATTGCCAACACCATCTCTCACGTTATGGTGCCGCTAGCAGGTCTGATCGATACAGCTTTCCTGGGTCACCTAAGCGAAGTGCGCTATCTCAACGGCGTCGCTGTGGCAAACGTCATCTTTAACGTCATCTACTGGGGCTTTAACTTTTTTCGGATGGGCACGACCGGACCGGTTGCACAGGCTGTGGGCCAGTCCGATGAAGTCGCGGTATGGCTGATTGCTGTGCGCAATGCACTGCTGGCGCTAGGTGCGGGCCTTACAGTATTGCTTTTCCGAAATCCTATTGCGACCTTTGGGTTTTCGCTCTTGCAGGCCACACCGGGGGTTAAGGAAGCCGCGATCGCATTTTTTCAGGGCCGCATCCTCGGCGCACCTGCGGTCCTAGTGAACTTTGTTCTATTGGGCTGGCTGCTCGGACGTGGCAAGGGAAAAGTCGTTATTATTCTGGCGCTGGTGAGCAACAGCAGCAACATTATTTTGGACTACTGGTTTATTCGGCAGTTAGGCTGGGGTAGCTACGGCGCTGGGCTGGCAACCGCGCTGAGTCAATATATTTTGTTGATCTCCTGTCTTGGCATCATTTTTACAGGCTCTGTTCCCTGGCATCACTGGGCTCAAATAAAACCTAAGCTTTGGCAGCCCGCAGCCTTGCGTTCCTTGTTTGGCCTCAACCGAGATATTTTGATTCGCACGTTCTCTTTGGTTATTGCTATCTCTTTGTTTACCAACTTCAGTTCTGGCTTGGGTGAAACAGTTTTAGGCGTTAATACGTTACTTATGCAGGTTGTTCTAATGGCAACTTATTTTATCGACGGCATTGCGCTGGCGGTAGAAAGCTACGCTGGCCGATTTTATGGACAGCGGGCGACGGCAGATCTGCACTGGCTGCTGGTATTAGGGATTGGCGGCAGCGCAGGCTTAGGCGCAGCGATCGCACTCATTCTACTCATTTGGCCACTGGCTTTCTTTAGTCTTCTGACTAGCCACAACAGCCTACTCACACAAATTCCTAGTTACGTTATTTGGTTGATTCCTGTACTCAGCTTTGGCGGTATCGCTTTTACCTTAGACGGCTATTTCCTGGGCCTTACTGCCGGACACGTTTTGAGGAACAGTACTTTAGCTGCGGCCTTTATCGGTTTTTTGCCGCTTGCACTTGTCGCTAACTGGCTCGACAGCCCTCACTTGCTCTGGCTCGCCTGGGCAACACTGATGGTCACACGAGCAGGCACCCTACTCTACAGAGTTCCGGCTTCTTTGAACGTTACAAAAGCCATTCACCAAGACGCTATCCATTAAAAAGCGACAGCTCGCTATTGCTCACTGTCGCCTTCTAAATACTTTTCGCTTCTATCTTCTGCAATTTACCTTCTGCAACTCACAGAACGGAGTTCGCTCTTCTAATCACGCTGCGATAAAAAGCAACAGATGAGCTGCAAACTTACTTGCGGATATCTTTGGCCATGTTGCGGAACATATCCATGTCGCTAGACGCAGACCTGCGAGGTGCAGATGCAGGCGTAGGGGCTGGTTTAGGAGTGCTTTCAGTCTTGGGCGCTTCTACAGGCGCGCTCGCTTCAACAGCGTTAGTCGCAGGTTGTGGTGCAGGTGCCGCGTAAGAGCCAAACGTAGGTGTGGGCTGCTTAGGCGCCTGATAGCCGTTGCCGTCCAGACTCTGCGCTGTCGTAGCAGAAATCTGTCTGACACTTTCCATATGCTCAGTTTCACCCTTTTTCTTAGCGAAGGTTCGCTTGACTACTTTTGTCGAACGCATGTAGTCGATGTTGCCAAAGGTTTTGGCGTCATCATCGCTGAGGTAATACGCTTGCTTTGGTGCGGTGTCATCCTTGGGTGCGCTCTTGCCAAACACGAATTCGAAAAGACCCATCGTTCTCCTAATCTAATTTCTGAAAAGCTGTGTATACCCATATTAACTTTTATTTCCTTCCTTAGAAAGGGGAAATTAGGAAAAGCTGCGTGAACGCTCGGAGATTTTGCACCCAAGGCGATTAATCAAGCACTGCTTCAGTCCTGACTAAACTAACTATTAGAGTGCGCATAGCGTCTACGAAGAAGGCTTACAGCTTTCTCTGATACTCCTCTAACAGATCAATCAGATTCACCTGACACTGCATTGGCAATAGCTCAGCGAGCGGTACCGTTCGTCTCCCTCCACCAAGCTTGATAGGAATATCTTGCAAAACTTTGACTACAGCGTCTTCTGAAATATCGTTGCTAGTCACCATAGGCAGCAGCTTTTCAGCCAATGGTGTGTGAAGCTTTGCCACACCCAAATACAGGTGCCATTTGGCGATATCGATGTATATGTTCTCGCCAATTTCAGCGGCTAGACCTTCTAGCACTTCAGTAGAATTCGCAGTAGCCATAGTGAGACCTCTTTATGTGATGTCTTAAATAATTGCAATTGTTACTGCTCGCACTGTAGCGGCGATCGCTATTTGCCAACATCTACCTTTTTAGGGGTGTAATCTGCGATCGCAAATACATACACCGCATGGGCAAACAAAATTCCCAGCATGGTGAAGGTCACCAGCTTGGCTTGAGGCAGTGAACCCGGATTAATGGTGTTAAAAAACCAAATGCCCGAATTGACACAGGCAAAGCCTGCCACATGTACTGCAAAGTTGATGCGATCTTCCAATCGGCGCAAAGGCGGATCGTTAGCGGGATCGGGTTCTCGGGGCCAACGAGGAGGCATAAGGACTAAAAAATGAAGTGAATATTTCTATTGTAATCAAACGTGGCTTCGCAAGATGGGCTCGCACGTTTCACCGACTTGGTTACTGACTCTGTTAACTGCTAACTGCTGAGCGCTGCCAGTGACCAGATTTGCCGCCAACTTTTTCTACCAGATGAATATTGCCGATCTGCATGGATTTTTCTAGCGCTTTGGCCATGTCGTACAGAGTGAGTGCAGCGACCGAAACAGCCGTCAGCGCTTCCATTTCTACGCCGGTTTCTGACTTTGTTTTTACCGTGGCCTGAATGCGATAGCCCGGTAGCTCCGTATCTGGATCGATCGTCACTTCAATTTTTTTTAGCGGTAGCGGATGACATAGCGGAATCAGATTGGCCGTTTGCTTGGCGGCCATAATGCCAGCTAGGCGGGCAGTGCCAATCACGTCCCCTTTAGGCGCATTTCCCGATTGAATGGCATTGAAGGTGGCGGCGGTCATTGTGAGGGTGCCCGCTGCGATCGCCTGACGCACCGTCGTTGTTTTGGCTGATACATCCACCATCTGCGCTTGGCCGCTGGCATCCAAATGAGTCAGCGAGTCAGCCGAATTAGAAGTACTCATAGGCAATGAAAAATGGGTCAAAGGGGGCGAAAAGAAAAAAGCGATTTTGGGTAGACGAGAGACATCGTCCGTGTGTTACTATTAAAGCCCCAAACGGGAAACGCGCGGGCCTGTAGCTCAGTGGACTAGAGCACGTGGCTACGGACTACGGTGTCGGGAGTTCGAATCTCTCCAGGCTCGCTTTCAAAGATAGGATGTCAGACTTTTTCAGTCTGACATCCTATCTTTTTGTTTTTGAGCTATCTACGGCTTAACTTTTTACGGCATACACATCACGGCCACCGTTTAAGGCGAACTGGACTGAGTGCTGTAGGTCTTTGCTAGACGTTGTGATGAAAATAATCAGGCCAATAAAGGTCATCAGACCAGAGAGCGCAAATACCAGGCTGTAGCTGCTAGCGTCGGCAATGCGACCCATCACAGGCCCAGCAAGCGCGATGCCTAAATCGAAGCCAGTTAGGCAAAGGCCGAACGTGATGCCTCGCTGATTTGGGCGCGATCGATCGGCCATTAGCGCCGCGATGATAGGAATGAGCGTACCGCTGCCTGCGCCTTGAAACATGCCTGCGAGCAGTAGCATAGGGGCGCTGTCAGAAAGTGCCAGCGTTAGCATCGCTAGGGTGTAGAACATTAGGCCCATGCTGATGAAGCGGCCTCGGCCTAGCTGGTCGCTGGCTTTTCCTGCCAGAGCGCGAATAGAGAAGGAAGCGATCGCACTCATTGTATAAATCAGCCCAATATTTACGACAATTCCTGTAGTACGCACGTGCAGAGGCACAAAGGCGACCATGGTGCCGAACGCTGTCCCCACCATGAACAGAATCAACGCGGGGATGCGAATAGGAGCGGTGAAGAGCAGGCTCCAAAAGGCGGGCTTGCGCTCAGTGCCAGCTTTAGTGCCAGCCTTATTAATCCTGCCTGATTCAGTCCTATCCATTGCTGGCCGTGGCGGCTCATGGGCGACCAGAACGCACAGCGTTCCAATCACACCCAGTGCTGTCATGACTAAGAATGCAAAGATGAAGCTACCTTCGAGGTAGCCGCCCAGCGCCGGACCCAGTGCCATGCCAACTGGGCTAGCTAGGCTCATGTATCCGATGAGTTCGCCCCTTTGATGCGGTGGTGCCATGTCGGCAATCGAGGCAGTGTAGGCGGTGGCAAATGCGGCGATGCTGATGCCGTGAAAGGCGCGAGTGGCAGCCAGTAGCAAAATGGATGATTAGAGCTGTAAGCCAGTCGGTAGCGCGATTGATATGTTGGGGAAAAGGCTGACGGAAAGATAGAGGATCGGGGCGATCGCAATCACAATAATTCCAATCAGCAGCGCTGGTTTACGCCCTTGGCGATCGATAAACTGAGACATCCGCGGGCGAAACCCCAGCAGTCCAATGGCAAACGCGGCCATCACCCAGCCAATTTCCTGATTACTTGCGCCAAAGCTTTCGATATATAGCGAAAGCTTTGGCGCAAGTAATCAGGAAATTGGC
>ERZ1740058.232-NODE-232-length-48364-cov-7.272185_pt1 | contig 48364 bp, 33 predicted proteins | sample MGYA00581745_ERZ1740058 | MGnify/ENA primary metagenome ERZ1740058 (study PRJEB43018, sample SAMN04849742) | marine metagenome | isolation source: floating plastic debris | place: Pacific Ocean | collected 2008-08-30 | study: EMG produced TPA metagenomics assembly... | reverse complement strand
ATAGAGGATTATGCAGTCGCGTACTCCCCTGGGTCGCAGCTGATGAGTTCGAGATCTTCGAGCCAGATTCAGCCCGATGCCGTTGTGGGTGGCATTAGTGAAGCTAGAAACGGTCTAAGCGCACTGCCTGCGGTAGAAGATGAAGTTGCCGATGTAAGTTCGTTGATTCCAACTAATACCTTATTTAATGAACAGTTTACGAGCTCGGCCTTGGCGCGTGATGTCAAAAACAGCTCTGCTAATATCGTTCACCTGGCGACCCATGGCCAGTTTAGCTCTCGATTAGAAGATACTTTTCTCTCTACCTGGGACGGACGATTGAGTGTAAAAGAGCTGTCCGAAATTTTACAAACGCGCGGGCAATCTAGTGCAATTGAGCTGTTGGTTTTGAGCGCTTGCGACACTGCTGCTGGCGACGATCGAGCAGTTTTAGGACTGGCTGGGCTGGCCGTAAAATCGGGCGCTCGCTCTACGGTGGCTACGCTGTGGCCTGTAAAGGACAAAGCCGCCGCAAAGCTGATGAGAGAGCTATACGAGGGGATTAGCAGCGCTGATATGAGTAAGGCAGAAGCACTGCGGCAAGCGCAGCTAGCCTTAATTGCAGACCCTAGTTTTAGCGATCCATTTTTCTGGTCCGCTTATACGCTAGTGGGCAATTGGCAGTAGGCAACCGGCAGTAATTACGCGCGTGGAAGGCATCAGTAATTGCACTTATATGCTTTGCCATAAATATTACAAATGCTAGAAGGAATGCTTACGTAAATTAAAGTCTAGGTTTTTACTATAGGAAGATAGTAGGTCTGTGCTTTTAATCTCTCAGCAGACCTCTTAGCATCCTCTTCTATTAAGGCAGAAAAGCGTGAAACGAGTGATGTATTCTCAAGGAGTTCTCTATGAAGCATAATCGGTTTATTCAAATACTAGGAACAGTAGCTATGCTGCTGGGCGCAACCGGATTCATCAGTGAGCAGGCATTCGCTATGGGCTTGTTTAGTCCACCTGCTGATAATGTGAGTCCTGCAGGTGAGGGGACAGGGGGCGCGTCTCGTAGTAGCTTTTTCTCGCCCGCACCAGATAATGCTAGCCCTGCGGGTGAGAGCACAGGCGGTGCGTCTCGTAGTAGCTTTTTCTCGCCTGCACCGGACAATGCGAGTCCGCGTGGGGAGAGTATGGGGGGCGCGTCTCGCGGCAGTTTTTTCTCGCCTGCACCGGATAATGTTAGCCCTGCCGGAGAGATCTCGTCGGGTGCGTCTCGCGGGAGCTTTTTTGAACCTACTCCGGGCAATGCAAGTCCGAGCGCTCAGGGGACAGCAGGCGGTGCCTCTCGGGCCAATACTTACGGCGCTATCAACAGCATAACAGTCGCTTCTATGTTGGCTGTCATGCCCGAGAATTTCTATGGTACGACCCTAGAAGCAAGACCGACTTTTTTAGTTTACGTTCCGGCTTCGGATGCAAACGAAGCTGTCTTTAGCCTGAAAAGTGAGACGCGTGAGCTGGTGTATCAGATGACAGTGGCTGTTCCTCAACAGGGTGGTGTTGTTGCCCTATCCTTGCCTGCGGATGCACCTGAGCTGGCGCTCGATCAAAACTATCAGTGGTATCTGGCGATGATGCTAGATGGTAACTTGAGCCCGGCGAGTCCTTTTGTAGATGGGTGGGTAAAGCGAGTAAGCCCCGATATGGAGTTGGCATCTACGCTTGAGTCGGGTGAGGGTCTCGCTAATGTGGCGGCGCTAGGTGCTAATGGCATTTGGTATGACACGGTTGCCCAGCTGGCAATGCTAAACGAAGCACAGCCGACTGATGAGCTGGCAGGTCACTGGTATGAGCTGCTAGAGTCAGTGGGGCTTTCTGAAATTGCTATGGCACCCGTTATTCGGTAGGCATAGTGTGGTTTTACGTTTGCTGTAAGCACGACGTTGAGAAATGACATCGAGACTAGAGACGGGTAGGCCTTTGGGCTATCCGTCTTTTTTTGTAGACCAGCCGCTAAGCTAATAGAAATATGCATTGTAGGTAACAGATTATCGATGTCAGTGATTGAAGATATTTTGGAGCGGGCGCTGTCAGGACAGGATATTTCAGTGACAGAGGGTGTTACCTTGCTGCAGGTGAGTGAGCCTGAGGAAAGAGCAGCTATTCAAGAGGTTGCCGATAGCCTAAGAGTACGGCAGGCTGGAGATACGGTGACCTATATATTGAATCGAAATATTAATTACACCAATATCTGTGAGCAGCATTGCAGCTTTTGTGCTTTTCGGCGAGATGCAGATCAAGAGGGGGCTTACTGGGTAGATTGGGCTGGCATTTTAGAGAAGGCGAGTGAGGCCGCAGAGCTGGGCGCTACAGAAATTTGTATGCAGGGCGGACTGAACCCTGAAGCAAAAATTGACGGATCGTCGCTGGCTTATTATTGCAAGCTGGTGAAAACGATTAAAGCAGCTTCTCCTAATTTGCATGTCCATGCGTTTTCTCCTCAAGAGGTACAGTTTATTGCCAGAGAAGATGATTTGAGCTTAGTTAGTGTTTTAGAAGCGTTGCAAGATGCTGGGGTGGGCTCTTTACCAGGGACGGCAGCTGAAGTGTTAGATGACACGGTGCGGCGGATTCTATGCCCTGAGAAAACGACGGCGGCGGAGTGGCTCAAGATTGTTGGATTAGCACACGAAGTGGGTTTGCCAACGACGAGTACGATGCTATCGGGTCATATTGAAACAGTAGAGCAGCAGGTTGTTCATTTGCATTTGTTGAGGCAGTTGCAACAGCAATCTCAATTGGCAGGGTATACAGGCATCACGGAGTTTATTCTGTTGCCGTTTGTTGGACAGGAGGCACCAAAGCCTTTGCGGCGGCGGGTAGGACGCGATCAGCCAGTTTTAGCAGATGCATTGCTATTGACCGCAGTGGCTCGAATTTTTTTGGGAAATTGGATCTCGAATCATCAACCTAGCTGGGTCAAGTTAGGACTGGCTGGGGCGACGGAAGCACTGCAATGGGGCTGCAACGATATCGGCGGCATTTTGATGGAGGAACATATTACGTCGATGGCTGGGGCGGTGGGTGGTACCTGTCAAAGTGAAGCCGATTTGGTAAGCGCGATTGAATCTTCGGGGCGGCCAGCGCGACAGAGAAATACACTATATGGCCCAGTTGAAAGGCCTGTTAGGGTTCCGGCTGAGACAGGTGTGTGAGGAGTTCGGTTAGTTCGGTTCTGATGGTTTGGTGGGTCTGTTCTGCCTCGGGATGAGCAGGCTGTTTGTATTGCTGAAAGTAGGGGCGATCGCCTGTGATTTTTGACTGGGCGATCGCAACCTGCCGAGCAAATTCGCAGAACGTGGTGGGATCACTGAGTAGACTGTGGATGATTTGGTGGAGGGCAATTAAGGGTGTGTCTAGTTGACGACTGACCCTGATGTCGGTGCTAGCCCAGGTGAATAGGGCTGTTGCAAAGGCACCGGTTGGCTCATGAGCATGGGTAGTGATGAATTGGCTGATACGGGTGGTCGCTCTTAGCGGGCGAGGGATAGCGGACTCGCCTTTCATGAAGCTGCCGCCTTCTCGGCCAATGGCTTTAGCCAGAGAGAACGTTTGTTCTCGGCGAATTTCGGCTTGAATGTTGCTGAGCGTAGTGGACGGTGGCTGTTTTTCTTGCGAGCTTGAGTGGGTCGGCGAAGTTGTCAGCGGTACTTTTGGCGATTGTAATCTGGGTGACTGAGAAGGCGAAACCTCTGATAACTTCCGAGAGAGAATCTTCTGAAAAAGAGAGAGAATTTTCTGTTTTAGAGTTTCTTTAAACAACAGTTTCTTCGATGATTTTGTTGAAAGCCTTTCAAGGCGATAAAGCAGTTAAGCTGACTGCAACTGTTTGTCTGCGCAGAAGTCTTTGACTACAGCTGCATAGGTTTCACCCTGTACGGTACTGATGTTGTTGTGATCAGCGCCAGTAGCAATCCAGATCTGCTTACGACTTGGTGTCGCTGCATAGAGACGTTTGCTGAACTCTGTGGGGACATCGAAATCTTGGTCACCGTGGACATAGAGAACGGGAACTTTGAGTTCTTTGACTTTACTAAGAGAGTCGAAAGGGTGAGCTAGCATCTGCTTGACAGGGAAAGCCCGATAGATTCTTTTGGCTTCGACAGCGTCTTCCATAGTGGTGAAAGAGCTTTTGACGATGAGGTTTGCTATGTCTGGGTGACGAGTGGCAAGGTCGATGGCGATCGCACCCCCCATAGAGTGGCCACAGACGGTAATTTGTGCTGGCGAAATTTGTCGCTCGTTGACTAGATAAGTCCAAGCCGCTTCGATATCGGCATAGGTGCTCTGCTCGCTGGGGAATGCCTCTGATTTTGAGCTGAGGCCGTAGCCGCGATAGTCGAAGGCGAGGACCGAAAAGCCGAGCGCGTGGTGAAAGCGAATGCGCTCTAAGTTGTAGCTAATGTTGCCATAGTTCCCATGGCAGAAAAGCATGACTCGCTCTGTGCCAGGGTTGGGAAGCCACCAGGCATGTAGCTGGGTCTCGTTCTCAGCTGGCGGTGTAGCTGGCTCTTGCTTTGAGCTAACGGGTATCCAGATGTCTTCGTAGGCTAGACCAATTTCAGCGGGTGTTTTGAGTAGGTCAGGAAGAGGCCGAAAGATCAGCTTTCTCTGGTAGCTGTAGAGGGCATAGCAGATACCGGCATAGGTTAATGCGGTGAGCCCAGCGGTAAGCAATAAAGGGGTAAGCAATTTGTTGGCAATTACCGAAGACGGCAGGAAGTTTTCAGGAATGGCCATGGGCTTGTAGAGGTGATGAACGGACAATACTGAGGAAACATTGCCCATAAATCAAGTTTACCAATGATGTTCTAATAGAAAAGGTGCCGCCAGGCACCCTTTCTGGCAATCGATGATTGGCCAACTGTTGGTCAACTATTGATTTATAGATATAAGCAGGTTATGTGTGAGCGGTAGAAATGTTTACTTGCGCAGCCATTTTGATGCGATCGCACCAATAGCCGCGCCCACCAGCGGATTGCTCAAGAACTTGAGAATAGCGGGCTGGTCAGCGAGGACCTCTTGAAAAATATCGGGGTGCGCGGTGTACGCAAAAGAGGCTAGCTTGCCGACATCGTCCGCATTCATTTTGCGGGGTTTGTGAGTAGAGAGGCCAAGCTGGCGCTCTAGATCGCGATCGCTCAGACCGCGCTCCTTAAGATGCTTAAAAAACTCTCTGGCCACATCGTCACGCTCGTTGGGTTTGATTTTTTCAACGGCCTGACGCAGTTCAGGATCCATCTGTGTGGCAGGAACGCGCTCAGGATGGAAAGAACGCTTAATCAGCCCATGACGTTCATCGCGAGAAGATCTGTCTGCAAAGTCATCGAAGCTACTGTACTTATCGCCCAGCGCATCGTTCCCGTTGGGCTCAAGAATCTCTTTGTTGCCAGCAGCGAGATCTTTCATAATCTCGCGCTTGTATTTATCACTAGATGACATGGGGGCACGCTCCAAACGTGAGGGTTTTCAAAAGTAAGAGGTGAGGGGGAATAACGTCGTTGACTGACGTACTAACAGCCCAGACGTACTAACAGTCCAAGTGTGAGCAATCGATACTCGCTAGCTGCTTTATAGAAGTACTCGGATAAGCCTATTCTGGGGTGTTGTATTCCACTTCGTTAGACTGTGAGTCATAGTCTGCGGTAAGGATAAGCTCTTTATCAGGTGCGTACATTAGAACCTGAAGGTCTCGGCTAGGAAAGCTTTGACGAAATCCTTGAAGTAGCGATCTAGACAGGTCTTTAACTTCGCCAGGATTCACGGTATCGGAGATTACGACACCGAGCTTGTTGTCGTCTCTTACATAGGCATCAGAAACAAGTCCCTGTGCAGCGCCAATCACCCAGTCACCGTACTCTTGACCTTGGGCGGAATTACCACGCTCCAGCTGGCCGTACCCTGCGGAGGTTTGGGTGGGCCCTGTTGTGGTAGCTGTAGAGCAAGCCGTAGTAGATACTGTCAGTAGCAGTACAAGCGCTAGGGCTGTGAGCCAGCGACGGCCGCGTTGGAAGAAAGTCATGGGTTGCCATGCTCCTTGTTGGTTAAACGATAGTAAGCATATTTCAGCATCTAGACTATACTGCTTGCCTGTCTCTATAGAGCGAGATCTGTAACTTACTTGACCAAATTACTCTGACCAAGCGGCTCTGACCAAATTGCCTTGTATGTACGCCGTGTCAGAGTAAGGATTCAGAGCAAGGATCGGATCAAGGAGATGTGGCGATGTCTTTTTGCTAGCTTTCTTTCTGACTCGTTTGCCAGTAGCGATAGGCGCTGTAGGCCATGGTAGTAACCCCTGTCAGCATGGCACTTTCATCTACTTCAAACTGAGCGTGGTGTAGGGGATGATTTTTGCGCTCAGGAAATCCGACGCCTAGTCGAAACATCGTACCTGGTGCAATATCGGTGAAGTTGGCAAAATCTTCTGCGCCCATAGAAGCGTCAGCAATCCATTGAATGCGATCACTGCCTAGCGCTTCGCTGGCACAGTCAGCCACTAGCTGAGTAAGTGCGGGATCATTGAATACTGAATTGCATTTGCGGGTGTAGTTGACGGTACAGCTAGCACCGTGTAGCGTGCAAATATTTTCTGCAATACGAGTAATCCAATCGGGCAAGAGGGTATGCGTATCGCTGTGAAGCGATCGCACGGTACCTGTCAGGCGGACCTTGTCGGCAATCACGTTGGGCGCTCGGCCGCCAGAGATTTGGCCAATTGTAATAACCGCTGGGTGAAGCGGATTGATTGTACGGCTAATTGACTGCTGCAACTGCGTGATTACCTGCGCGGCAATCCAAATAGCATCAATGGCCTGGTGAGGGCGAGCGCCATGGCCAGACTCGCCGCAGATAATAATTTCCAGGTCGTCGGCGGCGGCGGTGAGCGCCCCTCGACGCAGACCGATTGTGCCTGCTGGAATGCTGGGAAAGGTGTGAATGCCCAGAATGGCTGCAACATCGGCCATGACACCGTCGTCTATCATCCACTTTGCACCTTGAGCCGTTTCTTCAGCGGGCTGGAAGAGAAAGCGGGTTGTACTTGGGAAAGACTGCTCTGCTAGCTGCGTCAGCTCGGCTAGTACCATAGCAGTGCCTAGTCCAACAGTGGTATGAACGTCATGACCACAAGCATGCATGATCCCCGGGCTTTTGGACGCAAACGGCAGCTCCACTTTTTCTGCGATGGGGAGCGCATCCATGTCTGTACGAATCGCCAAAATATTGCTGCTGGGGGGTGTTTTCCCTTCTAGCTCGGCGACGACTCCTGTTTTACCGACCATCTCCTGCACCTGATAGCCATAGGATGAGAGCACACCAGAAACGTAGGCTGCTGTTTTGTATTCCTGACCGCTAAGCTCTGGATGCGCATGCAGATGGCGTCGAATTTCAATCAGTCTAGGCGAAAGCTTAGCAGCGATTTTTTGGATTGTCGGCAGCATGAAAGAAGGACGTTAGGGCGATGCCTTATTCTAGGACCTTAAGGAAACGAGCAGCGCAAAAAGGAATGAGTTTTGCTTCTTGAAGTCGGCGCTGATAGCTGAAGCCTGCACTAGATTGCTAATGCAAAATCCGTCCTTTAGAGTCCGTCTATCTCGTACACAAGCACCGCATTAGTGTTCGTTAACACATAACTTATTTGCGTAATTCGCGATTTTACGTAGAATAGCTGTGTAAATGTTCCTGCTGACTGTGCCGATTTTGCGTTGATGATCTTACGTTGAGAAAGTGTATGCAGAAACGAATGCTCAATGTCACGCCATACTTGACATTAACTGAATACAGGGCTTTGTTTTTCTCTGTTATAGGAGAAACTGTGAGCTGGCTAAAGGTCTCTCTTGCAGATTATCCAAAAGGCCCCGTTAAAAAGCTGATTGCTTGGTCAATTTTGAACTGATATTGCGTATGTAGCTTTGGACATAGCGCATTTCAAGATTGTTGTAGTTCTAACATAAGAACAAAAAGACTGCTAAAAATTATCATTGTCTAATCTATACACAAAATTTTCTTATTATTATATTTTTGTGTTTACCCTGAAACCCCCTGGTATCAGCAGATTGACCGATTCTTGAGTACACAGTCTGCAACATTAAAAGTTTAAGAAAATAAAGACATTATGTACTCGAAAGTTTGTGCCAAGGGGCATGAAACCTTTGATGTGCAGGTGTTTGAGGGCCGCTTTAGCCCAATTTTTTCCGTAGGTTTACGGAAAGTTTATGGAATTCACTGGCAGAAAGGGGGTTGAAATTACGGATGACTTCTCAGTAGCATCGCTAGGAGATGCGAAAGCGCCTTAAACATCTGTTTGACGGTCTGGACCGGTCATCTACAGAGCCACCTATCTGCTAAAACTCCCCTTCGTCTTTTTACTCATTTAATACTGCTATGCCCCGTCTACCTCAAAGCATCTTTAATCAAGCCTATATCTCCATCTCTATCTCTTACGCAGATGAGTCTGACGCAAACCGGTCTGATACAAACAGCACGAGCAGCGATTCTCAGATATCAGCGGTCTCTATGCAGCGCCCCTGTCGAACAGAGTTAAGAGCAACTGTAGCTGTAGCAGCAATGCTACTTGCTGCAGGTGGTTGGGTTTTAGGCGGACAGCGCGCCATCGCACAGTCGGTGACGGATGGTGAAATAGGCGGGAACATAACTCGTAACGACGAAACGGGTGAGGTCCAGATTGACAACAACAGCTTTGATATTCGAACAGGTCCTTTACAAAATACCTCAAATACCCCTTTGCCTTCTGAGTTACCGGATTCAGTAACTCAAGGTGTGGCCGTAGATACAGATCCGACCAGGCAAGCGCCGAATACAATTGAGCTCTCACCTGATATTGAATTTATTGACAATTCGTTAGAGGCAGCGCTTGATAGAGGTAGCAACAACGATACAACCTATACGCTAAATGCAGACTCGATTGAGCTGACAACAGAGTTTGATCTCAATCAGGTGGTCGGCGCTCATATCTTTGGTGAGGGTATTGAGGCGATTGTTATTGATGGTGCAGGCAATGAGGTAAGCCGCGATTCTGTCTTTGTTCGGGGTACTCAAGTTCAGATTGGTCCGAACGGTGAGACCTTGCCTGCCTCAGACAGATTGTTTGTTAACTATGGTGCTGATGATACGGTGATACTACGCGTGCTTAACTTGCGGCAAGCTAACACACCACCTGAAGAGTCTGCGATTTACTTTACTAGCGACGGCGAGTTTATTGTTGAAGATCAGCAAAATGGGGGTGATCGCGACTTTAACGACGGTGAATATTTAGAGATTTCAAATGGTGCAGGTGCGGCTGACGTTATTGAATCAGAGGCCGTTACTGAAGAGGTTACCGACGTAAACCAAACGCCTTTAGATCCGATAGTGATTGAGAGCCAATCGATTCAAGAAGATCTTATTCAGTCTGTTCAAGAAGCGGACGAGGTGTTGGCAGAGACCGTTGAGCGGGGTGAAGTCGAGATACCCGATGCATTGTCTCCAAGATTGGGCCATGCGACCAATGCAAGTGCTGAAACGGGTGAACGTTTAATATATAGCCGCTACTCGGCGGCAAACCAGGCAAGAGCAGGTAGCGATGGTCTGGGGTATACCGGTCAGCTGTCGCCGCTAATCAACAATCCGAATGTACCGCCAACGCTGCTGTCGGGAAATGTAACCTATAACCCCTTTGTGGGCGACAACGAAGCCGGTTTGACGGTGACGGCTGGAATCACTCAGTTTTTGAACCCGACGCACCGCCAGGCGAGAGATGAGTTTGGTAATGCAATTGTTAACCCAGATGGTAGCAACCGTCGTCTGCTAGAGCCCACAGGACTATTTAGCAACCGTAGGCTGGTTGGCTATGTGCCGCCTTCTGATCCAGAGGAGGTCTATGGCGAACCTATTTCTTCTGTAAACGGTATTTTTGATTTGCCAGCTGACCAGCCGGTTGCTGTGGCACCGCCCGATGCGCAGGCGGTTGGTCGAGGCAACGCGGCCTATACAGAGAATGTAGGGGGATTAATCGTTGAAAGTGCAGATGGGTCTTTGTCTCTTGTGCCGCAATGGACCAGCAGTGGCTACGCTCAAGAACCGATTACTTTTGCAGAAGGTGAGGTCTCACGGTTGATTTATGCGCTGGTGCCTCAACAGCCAGGGCAAAACCTGCAGCTGGGCCAAAGCTATGCGGTGACAGAAGGTGATAATGGCTATCAGATTGCAGAGGGCGGTTTCATTGTTATCTCGGCCGATCGGCAGCCTGGAAACTTTGCCCAGGAGAGAGAAGAGGTCTATGCGGTTGAAGATACGCTGCCGAATCGTACGAATACGGTGACGTCTGCTTTTAATGGCATCCAGGGCGAGTATGCTGAACAGGCAGGCGGTGTGCGGGTGCCCACGGTGGATTTGGGCGTAGAGAGTGAAGCGGATGCTCGGGTTGGTAATACGCTATTGCCGTTTGAAACAGTGCTAGTGAATCCAGGTCAAGGCGGCTATGCGCGAACGACGGTGGCGGGTGGCTTTTACCTGGGTGGATCTTTAACAGGCGGCATCGGTAATCAGGAGAATGTGATTACGCGTACTGAGCAGACAACGACGGTAGAAACCGATGAAATGCGGATTCGAGAAGTGATCGACACCATTGAGATCCCTCAATTTCGCGCCGACACCATTACCCGAGAGGTGACAACAACAACTCAGCAGTCTGGTCAAGCGCTGTTTGATATTAATAACGAAGGTCTGCTGACTAACGCTAGATTTTTAGATGGTGAGGTGATTGGCGTTACCACCGATAGCCAGATTATCGACCAACAGGAAAGTATCGTTGAAGGTGAAGCGAGAGTCATTGATACGCTGGTGCTTTCAGAAGAGTTTATTCTGATGGATTCTGAGACAACTGTAAGCGACGCGTTTACCACGACTGAAAAAGAGAGCGAAGCTAACTTTGCCCCCGTGCAGGGTGAGATTACGCTGGGCGGTGTGTTGAACTTTGGCAATACGCCTTGGACACCCGCCGCGAATACTCTGCGCGCTGAGCTGTTTGCTAGGGACACTGTTTTTGGCCGATCGGGCAGCGGTTCGGAAGTGGGTTGGCGAGCGGAAGCGATTTTCCATCCTTTTGGCGAAGTACAGCGCGATGCCTATCAGTACGATTCTGAGGGCAATGTTGTTCCGGTTTATCAGACGCAGGCTCTGTTAGATGACAGCGGCGATCAGGTGATGGAACTGTTGACCGATGCAGAGAAGCGTCAGGTGGAAGTGCCTGTCAATTAGTTTATGCGAGATGAGGACGGTAAGTTGATCGCACAGACGGTCGGTACCGGTATTTCTCGCGGACCAGGTCTGTACGTAAGGCTAGAAGATGCTTTTGACGACGGTGATAGTGCGTTAGTTGCTGGCGGTATACAGTTCAGCTTCTAGAGGGGCTTTAGACAAATGTCCTAATGCGTATTAGGACATTTGCGATGTCTGGTTTGCGATGTCTGGTTTGCGATGTTTGGTAGGCAATATATTTCAGAAACGGGTTGTGAGATAGTGATAGGCAAATAGTTATGGGTCGTCAGGCGCTCAGCTTTCATGCCACCAAAGATTACGCATCTTATCTACGATTTCGATGGACTGTTGTTGAACACGGAGCCGATTTACTGCCGGGTGAATCAAATCATTGCCGGGCGCTATGGGAAGACGTTTACGCCCGAGATGCATCGGATGATTATGGGCAGGCAGGCTTTGGACTGCGCTCAGATATTGGTAAAGGTATTGGACCTGCCGCTGAGTGCTCAGGAGCATTTGCAGGCGCGCAATGAAATTATTTTTGACTTGCTGCCGCAGGCGAAACCTATGCCGGGTGCAGTGGAGATTACGCAGCGATTTTATCGGGCGGGTGTGCCGCAGGCGATCGCGACCAGTTCGGCTAGGGTGACATTTACGAAAAAGGTGCTGCACTATCAGGACTGGCTTAAATGCTTTGAGGTGATTGTGCTGGGAGACGACCCGGCGGTTAAGCGCAGTAAGCCAGCGCCAGATAGCTTTTTGGTGGCCGCAGAACGGCTGGGCGCTAAGCCTGCTAATTGCCTGGTGCTAGAGGATGCCCCTGCTGGGGTAAAGGGCGCGAAGGATGCAGGGATGTGGGCAGTAGCGGTGCCTGCTGCTCATATGGAGAAAGAGCTATACGGTGAAGCCGATGACATTATTGACCGGCTACCTGATTTTGATGGACAGCGATGGCAGCTGCCTTAAGTGAGCAGCCTTCAGAAGTGTCCTAAGCAACTCGACAGAAGCTATGGACAAGAAGGCGGCGTCGAGCGAAAGCTTTTGGCTGATAAGACGTTGGGGCGAGAAGACGTCATGGATACTTTTTATTACTAGATTCTGTATTAAGTTCTAGTAAACACGCTTCTCATGCGGTTTCTTGCGTGAATATAACAGTAGGGAGGCAATGCGCGTAACAACTGATACCCTGTATTAATACGTAGGTTGTTTGTATGCAGCTTGCGCTGAGTCGGTATGGCGTTTTTGAGAGGTTAGAGAGAATGCGTTCTGTTGGATTTGTTCTTTGTGCTGGTATAGCAGTGTTGGTTCTTTGTTTGATCTCGCCTCTGTTTTTTATGGATGTAAGAGCGGCTGAGTAAAGCCCTTTCTGATTACAGCGTTTTTGATAGCAGCTACATTCTCAATTTTTGAGTAGGTTATTTTCCCTAGGATTCAGCTAGATCCTAGGGATTTTTTTGCTGTTATTCTTCCGGGATAGCAACTAGGATAAGACGGGTTTAGTTGTTCAGATAACCTGTTTGAACAGGTTAAATCGAACAGGTTAGGTGCTCAGATAGTCTTGGAGGGCTTTTACGGTCATTTTGTTTTCTTTGAGAGAGCGGATGGCTGCGATCGCAGCCCTAGCACCAGCAATTGTGGTGATAGTTGGAATCTTATAGTTGAGCGCGGTACGGCGAAGAATACGGTCATCTTCCTGTGCGGTTTCTCCGACTGGAGAGTTAATAATTAGCTGAATGTCCTGATTTTTGAGCGCGTCGCCCACGTGAGGTCGCCCTTCGTGAACTTTAAGAATACGCTCTACGCTCACGCCAGATGCCGTCAGCGTCTTGTGGGTACCGGTGGTTGCCAGAATGTTAAACCCGGCTGACTCAAAATCCTTTGCAATAGTCACAACCGCGTCTTTATCTCGATCGTTAACAGAGATGAAGACGGTACCAGCGTCCGGCAGCTGCTGACCAGCGGCAATTTCAGCCTTGGCGTAGGCCTGACCGAAGCTGGTGTCGATGCCCATAACCTCTCCAGTTGAGCGCATTTCTGGGCCCAGTAGGGTATCGGTACCTGGAAACTTGTTGAAAGGCAGAACGGCTTCCTTAACTGCAATGTGCGCAGGCTTGATTTCTTCGGTGAGCCCAATGTCTGCTAACATTTGGCCAGACATCACCTTGACGGCGATTTGAGCTAGGCGAGCACCTGTGGTTTTAGACACAAAGGGGATCGTGCGAGAGGCTCTGGGATTCGCTTCGATAATGTAGACCTGATCGCCTTTGATAGCGTATTGGATGTTCATCAGGCCGATGACTTCCAGTCGCTTGGCGAGCTTGAAAGTCCAATCGCGGATGGTGGCTAGCGCTGCTTCTGAGAGAGTGACGGTGGGCAGGGCGCAGGCAGAATCGCCTGAGTGAATACCTGCTTGCTCAATATGTTCCATAATGCCGCCAATGACGGCGGCGCCTGTATGGTCGGCAACGGCGTCTACGTCTACCTCGATAGCATTTTCAAGGAACTTATCGATCAAGATGGGGTGATCGGGCTCTACTTGGACGGCAGTGGTCATGTAGCGCACTAGGTCCTGATCAGAGTAGACGATTTCCATCGCACGACCGCCCAAGACATAGCTGGGGCGAACGACGACCGGGTAGTCGATAGCTTGCGCGATTTGAAGGGCCTCTTCGTTGCTGCGAGCAATACCGTTGGGCGGCTGGCGAATGTCGAGCTCGCGCAGCATTTGTTCAAAACGTTCGCGATCTTCAGCGGCATCGATGGAGTCTGGGGACGTGCCCCAGATTTTGGTTTTAATGGTTGAGTCGGCCTCTGCGGCTAGCTGCTGCAAGTATTTCTGCAGTGGGATGGCTAGCTTTAGCGGGGTCTGCCCACCAAATTGGACAATGACGCCATCTGGGTTTTCGGCCTCAATGATGTTGAGCACGTCTTCTTTGGTAAGGGGCTCGAAGTAGAGGCGATCGCTCGTATCGTAGTCAGTTGAAACAGTTTCAGGGTTGGAGTTGACCATGATGGTTTCATAGTCGTCGGCTTGCAAGGCAAAGGAGGCATGGCAGCAGCAGTAGTCGAATTCGATGCCCTGACCGATGCGATTGGGCCCGCCGCCGAGAATCATGACCTTGCGACGGCTAGAGGGTAGGACTTCGCTTTCGGTTTCGTAGGTGGAGTAGTAGTAGGGCGTTAGAGACTCAAATTCGGCGGCGCAGGTGTCTACCATTTTGTAGACCGGGGTGACGCCGAGTGACTTGCGCTGAGCGCGAACGGTATCTTCGTCGGTTTTGGTGGCAAAGGCGATTTGTCGGTCGCTAAAGCCTGCTTGCTTGATGGCGAGAAATTGCGCTTTGGTGAGTTTTTCTAGGGGGGTGCGCTTGATGAACTTTTCGAGGATGAGCAGAGACTGGAACTTGTCTAGAAACCAGGGATCGATGGCAGTGAGCTCATAGATTTCGTCCACGCTGAGGCCGAGCTGCATGGCGTGGCGGATGGCGAAGATGCGCTCAGGGTGAGGGCGGCGCAGGTCGGTGCGGACCTGGGAAAGAGTCGGTAGCTTTTCGGCGCGATCGCAGCCCCAACCTGCGCGTCCGGTTTCGAGCGATCGCAATGCCTTTTGAAAAGACTCGTTGAAGGTGCGGCCAATCGACATAGCTTCGCCTACCGACTTCATTTGCGTGGTGAGGGTAGCAGAGGCGCCTGGAAACTTTTCGAAGGCAAAGCGAGGAACTTTGGTGACGACATAGTCAATGGTGGGCTCGAAGCTAGCCGGGGTTTTTTGGGTAATGTCGTTAGAAATTTCGTTGAGGCGGTAGCCGACGGCGAGCTTGGCCGCAAATTTGGCAATCGGAAAGCCTGTGGCCTTGGAGGCCAGCGCAGAGCTGCGCGACACCCGAGGATTCATTTCAATGACAATGACCTCGCCCGTGTCGGGATTGACGGAGAATTGAATATTGGAGCCGCCTGTTTCTACGCCAATCTCTCTGATGATTTTGATAGAGGCATCGCGCAGCCGCTGATACTCTTTGTCAGTGAGCGTTTGAGCGGGAGCCACTGTGATGGAGTCGCCCGTGTGAACGCCCATCGGATCGATGTTTTCGATTGAGCAGATAATGACGACATTGTCTGCGAGGTCTCGCATGACTTCTAGCTCGTATTCTTTCCAGCCCAGCAGCGACTGCTCAATGAGGATTTGAGACACTGGGCTAGCCTCTAAGCCAGAGCGACAGATGGTTTCGAATTCTTCCTGGTTGTAGGCAATGCCGCCGCCGCTGCCGCCCATCGTGAAGGCCGGGCGGATAATTAGCGGGTAAGAGGCAATGTCTATGCCGATTGCTTTGGCCTCGTCCATGGTTTCGGCTAGGCCAGAAGGACAGACGCCGACGCCAATTTTGACCATCGCTTCTTTAAAGAGCTTGCGGTCTTCTGCTTTTTCAATGGCTTCTAGCTTTGCGCCAATCAACTCTACGTTATATTTTTCTAGTACGCCACTTTTGGCCAGCTGGACAGCTAAGTTGAGTGCAGTTTGACCCCCCATCGTCGGCAAGACGGCATCTGGCCTTTCTTGTTCGATAATTTTTTCGAGCAGCGGTGCGGTCAGCGGCTCTACATATGTGCGATCGGCGATCTCTGGATCGGTCATGATCGTGGCTGGATTGGAGTTAACCAGCACTACTTCGTAGCCTTCTTCTCTAAGTGCTTTACATGCCTGGGTGCCGGAGTAGTCGAATTCGCAGGCTTGGCCGATGACAATGGGGCCTGAGCCAATCAGCATTATTTTCTTGAGGTCATTCCGACGAGGCATAGGGCACCAACCAGGCTTAAATCCAAACTATTCTATAGCAAATGGCCTGACCGAATTTGGCTGTTTAGCTACAGGGTTAGATTTAGTTGAAGTCAGAGATGGGCGGCCGTGCGAGGTCTAGCAAGTTGCCTTGGTAATGAATAAGCATTCCTAACAAGACTGCTGAGAGAAAGATCTCTGTTCTGGGGTTGCATGTTCGACTAGAGCGTCCTTCAATAGTAATTATTATCAACAACGGGTTCTGACAGTACTCATCATGAAAATTACTAGACGTCGGCTGTGTGGCCTGGCTTTGCTTGTATCGCTTGGCGTGGTCTCGTGCCAGGGAGGCGCGGAAGAGGCCGAGTCTGTTGTCAATGTGTATTCAGCGCGTCACTACGATGTTGATATTGAGCTGTATACACAGTTCACGGCGGATACAGGCATTCGGATAAATTTGCTCGAAGGTAAGCCGGATGAGCTGATTGAGCGGATTAAGAGTGAAGGTGATCAGAGCCCAGCGGATGTTTTTGTGGCGGTAGATGCCGGTCGATTGTGGCGAGCGCAAGAGGCAGACATTTTTCAGCCGGTGCAGTCTGAGGCGCTGAATGCGGCTGTACCTGAGAACTTACGTGAGCCAGATGGTCATTGGTTTGGACTAACGACGAGATCGCGCGTGCTGGTTTACAACACGGACTCGGTTACCCCTGATGAACTCTCAAGCTATGAGGCGCTAGCAGAGCCACAGTGGGAAGGCCGGGTATGTGTACGTAGCTCAGGCAATGTATATAATCAGTCGCTGGTCGGCTCGATGATAGAAACGATAGGCGCTGAAGCAACGGAAGAATGGGCAACAGGCCTGGTAGAGAATTTTGCTCGGGCACCGGAAGGCGGTGATATTGATCAGATTAAAGCGGTGGCCGCGGGCCAATGTGACGTCGCTATTGTGAACCACTATTACTGGGCGCGGCTGGCAAAATCTGACGATGAGAGTGACCTTGATGCGGTAGAAAAAACGGCGGTGTTTTTTCCAAATCAAGACGGGCGAGGAACCCATGTGAACATCAGCGGTTTCGGCATGGTGAAGGGCGCACCGAACCCTGAAAACGCTGTTACGTTTATGGAGTTTTTGGTAAGCCCGGAAGCGCAGACGGTGTTTGCTCAAAGTAATAATGAGTATCCGGTAGCGCCTGATGTAGAGCTAGATCCGGTTGTCGCAGAGCTGGGTCAATTTAAGGTGGACGCGGTGAATGTGACGGCCTACGGACGCAATAATCCTCAGGTCACTGAAATTGTGGACCGTGCCGGGTGGGAGTAAGCGAAACGCTTTGTTTACTTCTCGTCTGGCTGGCAGCTCTGGCGACAGCGTGTCGCCGGATTGATTGAACGACGAGCCGATTTTTATGCTGTTTACAATTCCTGATTTGCTGTCGCCATCAGAGGTGATAGCGCTATGTAATCGCCTGCAAAAAATTCCGCTAGTAGACGGTAAGTCTACGGCGGGATGGCATGCCAAGACGGTGAAGCAAAACCAGCAGCTAGACGCCAAGCAGGCTGAGCCCTTGGGTAAAGAAGTGCGATCGCACCTGATGGCCCATCCACTATTTCAGGCGGCGGCCCGGCCCAAGCAAATTCAGTCGGTGCGGTTCAATCGCTACAGCGATGGCATGACCTACGGCAGGCATACGGATAATGCGCTGATGAATGGTGCTAGAACAGATATCTCTTTTACGCTGTTTTTAAGTGATCCAGACAGCTATGAGGGGGGAGAGCTGGTCGTTGAAGGCGTTGATAGCGAGCAGGGGTATAAGCTGCCAGCGGGTTCCGTGCTGGTGTACCCCTCGACTAGCCTACACCGGGTAGATCCGGTGACCAGCGGGGTCAGGTGGGCGGCGATTGGCTGGGTGCAGAGTCAGGTGCGCCAAGCTCAGCAGCGCGAGATTTTGTTTGAGCTAGATACAGCCCGGCGATCGCTGTTTAGTCAATACGGTAAGACGGATGAGTTTGACCTGATTACAAAGAGCCTGAGCAATCTGCTGCGGCAGTGGGTAGAGTGAGCACCATGAGGTGACTTCGTTAGGTTACTTACAGAGACAGCCTATTGAGAATAAATCTAGGTTGGAATGTCGTATAGTAATGAAGTCTATTATTGAAACTAATACGCAATAAACTATGCGATAAACGGTAGCCACGTAATTTTTCTTATCTGGTAACGCTACTTTTTTGGCTGCTGAGCTTCAATTTCTTTGTATTGCTTCTTGCTGTCAGCTGTTTATTACTTGTTTTTACTCACTGTTTGTTCTTTTTGGCTGGTCTGGGTCACGGACCAGCATGTTGATTTATGTTGAGCCTTGATCCTGATGCTGCTTCTGCTAATAAGCCTGTTCTTGTTTGCAAGGAGGTGACGAAGCAGTTTGGATCTGCCCCACCGGCGGTCAACAAGGTTGAGCTGTCTTTGCAACAGGGAGAACTGCTGGGATTGCTGGGCCCTTCTGGCTGTGGAAAGACAACGCTATTACGCTTACTAGCAGGGTTTGAAAAGCCAGAGGCGGGTGAAATTGTAATTACTGGACAGCCCGTCTGTGGCAGTGGGCAATGGCTGCCGCCCGAGCGTCGGCAGGTGGGGATAGTGTTTCAAGACTATGCTTTGTTCCCTCATTTGAATGTGGTGGAGAATGTGTCTTTTGGGCTGAAACAGCTGACGAGAAAAGGGCAGCTGCCAAAAAAGCAAATTCGTACGCTAGCGCTGGAGGCGATTAATCTTGTGGGTCTTAGCGGTATGGAAAAGCGCTATTCTCATGAGCTGTCAGGCGGGCAGCAGCAGCGGGTTGCCTTAGCACGGGCTTTAGCGCCTAGACCTCCTTTAATATTGCTAGATGAACCTTTTAGTAATTTAGATGTGCAGGTGCGGCTGTACTTGCGGCAGGAAGTTCGCGACATTTTAAAGAGCATTGGCGCGTCTGGGATTTTTGTGACGCACGATCAGGAAGAAGCGCTGGCGATCGCAGATAAGGTAGGCGTTATGCAGGGCGGAAATCTGCTTCAGGTGGCTGCGCCCGAGACAATATATCAGCAGCCTGCCAGCCGGTTTGTGGCTGAGTTTGTGACACAGGCAAATTTTGTGTCAGCGATCCGGCAAAGCAGTGGCTGGAAAACGGAGCTAGGTTTGATTGCTGACCTGCCGGTATCTAATAGGTCAGTATCTGGCGAAATAGAGCAAGGCGATCTGATGATTTGCCAGGAGGATGTCACCATAGAGCAGGACGCCGCTGGCCCGTTAGAAGTAAGGGGCCGTCAATTCTTGGGCCGAGAGTATCAGTATCAGCTGATGATGCCGTCTTCTCAGATGCTTTTAGTTAGAACATTGGCGAGTCAGCGGTTGGCTATCGGCGACCGGGTGCGGGTAAAGGTTGACCGTGAGCGGCTGCGCTTTTTTGCAAATGAGAATAGCGGTAGCAACGCGAAGGCGAGTCAGGCGACGACGCAAACAGTAGCGGCGTAAGTCGGCTAATGGCAAAACCGATAGATGTCGGCATACTCGCAAACTAGATTGGCAAATACCCTGCGCATTTTGTCTCTAAGTCCCTTAATCTTGGGAGACTAAGGGAGGCTTTCGGGGAGTTGATCATTCAGCCAGTGATTATGAATAGTGATTAAATAGCGAATGTCCTAATGCACTATTGCAGAATTAGAACATTCGCTATTTAATCACTCTTTTTCTTGTGGATTGCTCAGAGTGGGGCTATCCCAACTCTGTTAATGGCGTTGAATTATCCCAGAATGTTCAATTAAGTCGGGGAATACCTTCTCTCTAAACCGTCTATATTTTCCTGACTTGTACGAGGAAAAAGAAGAGAAAACGGGCTTTTTTATACAACAAACCATCTCTTTAACACGTAGAGAATTCAGAATATTCTCTTTTTGTCTGTTTTTACGTACGCCTGAAGCCTATTAAAGCCAAGGCAAAGTCACCGGTATCCCCTGTGCGGGATCACATCCGCTGAATATCGGCAGGACGTAGCATTTTATCAAAGCAGCTTGTTGATTAGCTGTTTATTGATTTCTTGTTTGAACAGATCGCAACGAATCTGTTCCTTGAAACGTTACTTTTTCTGGGGTATCCATCGTGAATTCTTCTCTCCTCATTTCGAGCTTGGACGATGACAGCATCGCTCAAAATCAGGCTCTTAGCCTGATTTTCGTTACTGAGAAAAATCCTATCGCGTTGTGTCAGTCTGTTCCGTCTGTAGATGCTGCTGGCGGGTTGATTTCAATAGTGTCTGTACCGACAACAAATTCTGGTCGGATCGCTGGAACAGATGGTGTTGACCGACTGATTGGTGACGATGAGCCAGACGTGATTTTGGGCTTTGCTGGAAACGATTTGCTACAAGGGAAGCAGGCTGCGGATGCGTTGCAAGGGGGTATGGGCAATGACCGACTGCTAGGCGGTGAAGGTAACGATAGTTTATCGGGTGGTGCGGGGCGCGATCGCCTCTTTGGACAGACCGGTAACGACGTTTTAAGAGGCGGCGATGAGTACGATTTGTTGCAAGGTGGTGAGGGTAACGACCGCCTGTTTGGTGATAATGGCGATGATATGCTGCAAGGCGGCAGCGGTAACGATGTATTGCAAGGCGGTATGGGCAATGACCGTTTGAAAGGCGATAGCGGTGACGACCGCTTGCTGGGCGGTGACGGTAGAGACGGCCTGGATGGTGGTGAGGGCAATGACCGCTTGCTCGGCGGTCGAGGGAACGACGTTTTAGACGGGCGGTCGGGCAATGACCGGCTGATTGGTGGTGCTGGTAATGATGTGCTGCGGGCCGGGTCGGGCAATGATTTGTTGTTAGGAGGAACTGGCAATGATGGTCTGGTAGGCGATAGCGGTGATGATATTTTGAAAGGTGGAGCGGGCGACGATCTGTTGCGAGGTGGAAAAGGTAACGATGGACTGGTGGGCGGTCAGGGGAGCGACACTTTTATTCTCTCTTCTGGCGCTGGTTTTGATACGCTGCGTGACTTTGAACAAGGAACAGATGTGATTGGGCTCACTGGCCAGGTTACGTTTGGTAATTTGACAATTGCGCGAGTCGGCCGGAACACGACAATTTCTTTGGGTAACGATTTGCTAGCTGAGGTAAGAGGCGTTTCGGGCTTGACAGAGAATGATTTTACAAAGGAGGGATTGGAGCTAGTTGTTTAGGGTTCGTTTAATTCCTTATTTGGCTTCTCACGATTTGGTTTCTCGCCATTTGGTTTCTCGCTGTCTGACTTCTTGCTTAACCCGATTGTCTTGTTTTTTAAGTCTTGTTTAGGTCTTGTATGGGGTGGTTTCTATCACTACGTTTTGGTGATCTGAGAAGAGTGTTCTATGAGTTGTAGTGTTCTGAGAACTTCGGCGACTGACCAAGCCTGAGCAAAGGCTCCTCTTGAAATAAAGGGGGTGTCGCCGTCGAAGATTTCGCTGAGGGTGCCGATGCACCCTCCGCTGAGATGGTGGGTGAGGGGCTCTAAAAACTGACGGGCGATGGCAGGATTGTTGTAGACCTTGAGGTGAGCTTGAATAAAGGGACCGATTAGCCAACTCCAGGTTGTGCCCTGATGGTAGCTGCCGTCGCGTTTGATGCGATCACCACCGTATGTGCCGATGTAGTCCTGATGGGATGGAGCGAGCGATCGCATGCCATGAGAGGTCAGTAGCTGTTGAGCGCAGGTATCGACGATGGACTGCTGCTGTTGCCTGGTGAGAGGCGGTGCGTAGGGTAGGGACACCGCAAAGAGCTGATTAGGTCTGAGTGTGGAATCGTTGCCCTCGGGCGTGTCGATGACGTCGTAGCAATAGCCGAGTTTGGCATTCCAGAATTTTGGAAAGCTGGTGGCAGCGAATTTAGCCAGGGCGAGGTAGTCGTCTTTGGGCTTGTTGTCTGGGGGTTTCTGGAGGCGATCGCAAAACTCGGCCATACACAGCAGTGCATTATGCCAGAGCGCATTGATTTCAACGGGTTTTCCTCTTCGAGGTGTGACGACCCAATCATCGACCTTGGCGTCCATCCAAGTGAGCTGTTCGGTGTCTGTACCGGCGTAGATGAGCCCGTCGGCTGGGTCTAGCTGAATGTTGTACCGGGTGCCTCGCAGGTGCCAATCAATGACTTCTTCTAGGGCTGGGAAGAGTTCTTCGAGCAGATCGATATCATCGGTGGCTGCAACATAGGCTCTGATAGCCTCGAAATACCAAAGAATCGCATCGACCGTGTTGTAGCCAGGCGTGTCGCCTTCTTCGGGAAAGGCATTGGGCAGCATGCCTTGATCAAGATACAGGGCGAAGGTTTTCAGGATCGGCCGGGCGATGTCTGGGCGGCCTGTAGCCAGTGTTAGACCTGGAAGGGCGATCATCGTGTCGCGGCCCCAGTCGCCGAACCAAGGGTAGCCTGCGATGACAGTTTTACCTGTGGCGCGGGTTGCAACGAACTGATCGGCGGCAAGGATAAGCTGTTTGACGGGTGGCGAGCAAGGTAGAGGGCTTGACTGGTGAAAGGCCTGCGATAAGAGGTTTTGTTCGTACTGCTGCCGATCGGCAAAAGCGACGGCTTCATCCAGGTTGGGAAAGGGTTTGGTGCTACAAGCAACTGTGACCGTTTCACCTGGGAGCAGAGACGTGCGTAGGGTGGCGCAGTGGAGATGATCGCCTAAGTAAGCAAGACCGCGATATTTTTCTTGAGTGAGGAAGTAGTCTTGATACCACTTATCGCTAGGGAGAAGCTGCCCTCGGGTGCTGAGGAGATAGAAGGGTGTCGGGCAGCCGCTGGCGATAATTTTTAGGCCTCTGGGGTGGGAGCGGGTATTGAATTGCCAGGTTCTAATTCCCTGTTGGCTTTGGGTGTTGTGGTGATGGTTGCGGTGGTTGACAAGGGCTTTGATGGTGAGATTGAAAGGTGCACTGGCGCGGCAAAGCGTGTATTGAACGTAGGTGGTGTTTTCACCTGGCTGCATCCAAATGCGTTTTTGGAGACGGGCATCGGCGCAGGTGTAGGTCCAGGTGGGGGTGGTGCCTGTGAGCTGGAAGCTTTCGATATTACGGTAGCCGTGGCCTGTGGTGGTGCCGCCTGACCAGCGATCGCAGCTTAGCGGGTAAGGTTTGCCTATGTAGTGGACTGTTTCGTCTAGCTTTGTCAGGAGCAGCGTACGCTCTAGAGGCGGCTTTAGCGCCGCGACCAGCAAACCGTGATAGCAGCGGGTGAGTATGCCAGAGAGCGTACCGCAGCCATAGCCACCGATGCCATTCGTAATCAGCCATTCGCGCTGCGTAGACTGTGTGCGATCGCTGCAGATATCGCGTCCAAAGCGGATAGCACCCTCTAGGTAGGTGTGGGAAGACGATGAGGGGCTACTCATAGTTGGGTTGGATTCTTTTAGTAGGTTGACTGGTGCTCTATTAAAGCCAAATTCCCAAATTTAACTTTTCAAAGCTAACTTTCCAAAGTTAAATTTGGGGTTAAGACGATGGGGCAGCAAGACATGGGCGCTTGGAGATAGCTTACAGCTGAGTTTCCCGATTTCCTACTGTCCTACTCCCCTTTCTCCCAGCAGAGCGTTTTACTGTTTGCAATCATACCTGTAGCCTTTGAGTATGGCGTGAGCACAAGGTAAGTTGCTGTATGAAAATTTCTGACGTCCTACCTTTTAAGATTCAAAAGCTTCCTATCTCTCTTGAAAAAGAGAAAGTGAAGGATGATTCATCCTCATCAGGCCCAGAGACATCTGACAGTAATAACTATGGCTATTATGTCTCTAGTACGGGCCAGATTCATGTTGAAGATGATCCAGTCACGTTTACAAGCGATACTCTCCCGACAGGCGAAGTCTGTCCTAAAGAACAAAATTGGAACAATCATCTGAATGAGATTGCTCAGCGCTGCTATGAATGTAAAAATCTTGTTATTGCTATTCACGGCTACTCAGTTCCTGAAACAGATGCTAAAACCTGGTATAACCAGATTTATGCTTTTATCACGGGTAAGCAGTCACTGGAAAATGACAGAGCGGAAGAGAGAGAGAAATTTAATCCTGCTGTTGGGGTTAATGCTACTGTTGGGGGCAGTATTCGCGACAGCGTTTTTATCGGCTACCGCTGGCCTGCTGAACCGCGAGACTTCAGTAAGCAGAGTATTGAGGAAGCCTTTGGCGCACTGCCAACACTGCTGATTGGCATTTTGCTCAGCAGCTATGTGTTGGGCACGATTACCTATTCTTTGCTAGTGGGTAGCGTTGTTCTTTTTTTAGTATTGAGTGTTTTGACTATCGGTTCTGTTATTTTGCTTCTGCGCGCGAGCCGAGCTTTTAACTTTGGGTTTACCGCTATTTCAGGTGCTCTGCTCTGTGCGCTAGGTGCTGGATTGTACTATTGGCAAGCGCCGCTGTGGTTGCTGGGCTTGTTAACGGCTGGCACCGTTTTCTTAGGCGCTATGATTGTTACGCTGATTGTACTGAGGCTGGTAACCTATGCACGCGATCGCTACCGTGCTAGCAATTACGGTACCACTGATTTGGTTGAACTTATTCGTCAGATTGATAAGCATACGCCAACAAAGAGCAACGATATTGAAATCTCTTTTATTGCTCATAGCTTAGGCTGTGAGGTGCTTACACAAGCTGTTAGAATTCTCTCTGATGTTTTTGATCCGCTCGCAGTTGCTCAGGAAGGCAGAAACTGTAAGCTCGGCGACTCTTTTAAGTTTAGTAGGCTCGTTTTGGTAGCGCCTGATATTCCAATAGAATCTATTCTTTCTGGTAGAGCTAACTTTCTTAAATCTTCACTCAGACGCTTTCAAGAAGCCTACGTATTCTGCAATGAGGCAGACCTGGCATTACGGATTGCATCTACTGCGGCCAACTATATTAGCTTTCCTGCCAGGAACCGGTTCCGGGGCTACAAGTTGGGCAATATCACGGTTCAACACTTTGAGAACAAAACTAAAAGACGCGGATGGACCATAGAAGATGTAGAAAATCATCCACCCGGACTGGAAATTCGTGCTTCTAATCTGGAGCATCGAAATTTAGTGGAGCTGGGGACACCCCATCTTCAAGATGCGGTCGTTAATGCAGATGAAAGAGAGCGACATGCACTGTTAGAAGTTGCCAATGCCTTTACCTACTTTGACTGTACAGACTATAAAGACATTCAAGTTAACTACGAGACTGGTGAAAGGTCGACAGTCGCTAGCGGCGTGGTCAGTCACGTAGAAAAGCAGTCTGCGCTTAACTTTTATCACTACGTTAAATTAATCTTTTGGTCAGGTCGCTCCAAAAACTCAGCAGCTATAGACTTTCACAGTGGCTACTTTAAAGGAGAATGGACTCAAAACCTTATCTATGGAATGGCTTTTTTAGGAGAACAGGCTTTTTTGAGCAGCAGTGGGTTAGAAGATTTGCCCGGCTTGGAAAGGTACTGTCGCTGGAAACAGATTCAAGTTGTTCTGGCAGGAGAGCAGTCGTGATTTGGGTTGTCTCTGCGGACCTACCTGTTTGCTTGCGTGCTCTTACTTACATGCTCTGCGGCTAGGCCTCTTATTGCGAAATTTCTTATTGCAAAACTTTCTCAGATCGGAATTGTGACTATGCTGACTAATGTCGAGTTCAAAATGATGGCAGCTTTGTGCCTCATCGGTAAGTACCTGCAATGGATTGACGGCACATTGCAGGTATTCGCTGTTAGCAAAGTAAAGGCATTTTGAGCAGGGGAGCGATCGCAAATAGCGCCGTTGCCTGTACTCTGCGATCAGCGATAAGGCTTTTTTCGCGCCGTATCCTACAACAGCGACAAAAAAGACTGCCGGACCCAGTAGAACACCCAAGAAAAGCAGTATCGTCGAAATTATCTCTTCTACTGTCATAAACTCTCCTTTATAGCCTTTCGCATATAGCCCTTTGTACTTTTCTTACTACACCTGGTATGACTACACCACTTGATTTCGTAACGCAAAGCGCCATAGCCAAGCACGGATGCATCCGTGCTTGGCTATATCTCATGAGTGGTCCCAGTCGGGTCTTACCATTTTGCGGCTGTTGAGATAGCGATCGATTGACATGGCGGCAACACACCCATCTCCAGCGGCGACAACAGCTTGCTTGAACGGCGTATTACGAATATCACCAACCGCCCAAACGCCCTCTACACTGGTCTCCATCATCTCGGTAACCTGCACGCCCCCGTCGGCATTGAACGCAACCTGATCACCAACGAAGTCAGTAATCGGCTTAGACCCGCTTTTATAAACAAATACGCCTGCTACAGGTAGCGTTTGAATATCTGTTGTACCTTTCTCTTTGATTTGCACACCGCTGACACCTGCATTGTCTCCTTCAATGAGCATTAGGCGAGTGCGCCCCCAGTGCTTGATGTTTGGCCGCTTTAACAGCGCCTGCGCGTGATAATCTTCTGGGTTGGGATCTTTGTTGGTAATCCAGTGAACTGTTTTTGCAAATTTGGTGAGCACCTGGGCTTCTTCTATGGCTTCTGGGTTCTCGCCGACGACGGCTACCTCACTCTCTCGATAAAAAGCACCGTCGCAAGTGGCACAGTAGCTGACACCTCGTCCTAAAAAATCGGCTTCTCCTGAGAAGGACGGCTTACGACCCATTGCACCCGTTGCTAAAACAAGCGATCGCCCAATAAATGTTCCTTCGGGCGTATATACCTTCTTTTGAGGACCGCTGATGTCAATGCTAAAGACCTGGGCTCGCTGATAGGTTGTCCCAAAATCAATAGCCTGTTGACGCATAATCTCTAGCAGCTGTGGCCCGCTGACTTCTCCAGATACGCCTGGATAATTGGCAATTTTATGCGTGATTGCTAATGCGCCCACGGCAGCATTTTTATCCAAAATGACCGTTTTTAAGTCGGAGCGAGCGGTATAGAGGGCACAGGTACAGCCCGCAGGCCCGCCCCCGATAATGACCACATCAAATTCATAAGTGTCCAAGGTAGATATCCAAAAGAAAACAAGAGATATAGCTAAGTGCGTAGGATCCTGCTGGATGCATACGTTTAGAGAAGGCGAAATTTATAGCAGAGTCCTAAAAAAGTCCACCTCTACTAAGTAAATAGTAGAGGTGAACTCGTCAGCCGAGAGGAGAGATTTCACAGCCAACAAACTTAATTTGCCAAGCCAAACAACTGTTAAGTTAGACATCGAGATAATAGGATCGAGTCTGGCTTATGGAGTCTGGCTTATCGATCCTGGCTTTAGGCCAAGCGATTGGGCGTATTGCCTTGGTCGATTGCAATACCCCGGTAAGCGTGCCACAGGTGACCTCCCAAAAACAGCAGGCCCAGAGCGAACTGTACATTGGCTCTACCCTGCTTTTGAGCAACGCTATATAGCTCAGTAGGAAACACTGTGTCGTTATAGCTAACAAAAGCCCAAGACACAAAGGCCATAAATGCTAGGGCCCCTAAGCTGTAGGAGAGAATTGCATCCGCATTTAGCCGAATTGGAAAAATAATTCGAGCGTTAACCAGAATGTGCCAAATACCACCGCCAATGAGTAGTCCGCCGACCCAGGCATGGCCACCAATGACATCTTCTAAATTGTTGACGCTGGCCATTCCCCACGCGTTCCAGCCGTCAGGCGTGAGCCCAACCAGGTAGCCGAAAATATCTAAAGGGTTCAGATTGGGTGTTATTAAGCGTACAGCACCGATAGCCGGATCGTAAATTCCGCCGGCTTGAGTTGCCTTGAAAACAAAGGCCAAGGCTGCTATGCCTAAAAACAGCAGGTGGTGGCCCAAAATTAGCGTGAGCTGCTTGGGATCATTCCACTCGTAGTGGAACTTTTTAGCCCACCCTTGAGCCTCTTTTAAGCTGGCAGGCCCGGCAAAAACATGAAAGAGTCCGCCCGCACCTAGCACGGCTGAAGCTATTAGGTGCAACATTCCAATCACAAAGAAGGGATACAAATTCACGATTTGTCCGTTTTCTCCTAGGCCCCAGCCTAACCTTGCAAGGTTTGCGACTAGCGCTAGACCTTGTTCGTTCAATGGCATGGAAGCGTCGTAGTTGAGGATTTGTGAGAGGGTGATTGACCCAGCCCAAAACATAATGAGGCCAGCATGAGCAATGTGGGCACCTAAAAGCCGATTGGATAAATTAATCAGCCGAGCATTGCCTTCTAGTAAGTTCTGATAGTCGAAAGGCGAAGTAGAACCATTGAAGGCGATATCTGGTGTGGATGAAATCTGAGCAGGTGTGTTCAGATTTCCAGCAGATGTTGATACCATACAGAGTCTCCAAATAGTAGATAGACAGTAGAAACATGCGCCTAAAGAACAACTGAGAAAGCTGAGCGCTCAAAGATATGCCCTTTAAGAGCGTCGCAAGCAGTTAGCCTGTATGCATGACAGTAAGCCAAAGATTAGAACGGTAAGCTAGTTAGTTAGCAAGACGTGTGAAACACGACATGTGGGATAAGGATTAGAAAACGTGTTCTGAAGCAAGCTTTAGAGAGAAGATTGGTACACAGCCCAGTAAAAGCTGGCTCCAGAACACGGGTTGAGAGGAATCCGTCAGCTGTTGTGATGAGTCATAAAGAGGTTGTAAATAACGACTTACGCTCCCTAGCAGCTTCAGAATTAGTCAAAATCTGATGTGTTGGCTGGTCAGTGAGTCAGTCAGTGAACGAGCAGGTAAGCGTCGAAATGCCAACAGGACGATAACGGGAGACGCACTTGAGAACTGCCGCTTGAGTTATAGATTAGACTCATTCCCAATAATGAAACATTAACTTTTGTTTCTAATGGAAATAATGTGCGAATTTTTCTTTGGAAAATAGCTTGTGATCAATAACATCAGTGGTTTTCAGCCGGAGCACTTCTGTGGATAAAATCTCTGCAATCGATAATTAATATCAAAAAAATCCGGCTGTTTTCTCAGCATTTTGACTCAGCACTTTTACGAAGCGCTCACCTGAGAAAGCTGGGAATTCTGCTGCGATATTTTGCTTTGAGCGTGTGACTGCTCAGTATTATGAATGTGCTCTGTAAGTATCTTTGAGACTAATTTAGCGTGGTGAAAGTGGAAAAAATGACGCCCTTCAGGGCACTGCCAGATGCGATCGCCTGGCTTCATGCACTGACGCCACAGCGCTGCTCTTTGAGCTTGAACAATAGAGTCTTGCTCTCCATTACAGACGAGTAAAGGTATATCTGTTGCGCCGATTGGGATTTCAACATCGTGCGCTAGAGAGTGTAGTGACATAGAGCTGTCTAAGTCATTTGCTAGCAGCTGAGCTAGTGCTTTGGAAAATCGCTGCGGCTGATGCCCAGCCATCATTCTAGCCATCTGCGTTAGGATGACTTCTCGGCTACAGGGCAAAAGCTGTCGCAATGCATAGTAGTGAGCCTGCCAGTTTACGGCGGGTTTGGCGTTAACTGACAGTAGGCTTAATGAAGCTACGTGCTTTGGATAACACCGTGCGTACATCAGTGCGACAACGCCACTGATCCCATGCCCTAGTAGATGAACTTTGTAGTCTGGCTGACCGGAACGCTGCTCTAGAGCAGCGCGATCACTCACATACTCATGTAAAGCCTCTACAACAGAATCAATACAGCAAGGCTCATCCACAGTTTGAGAATATTCCCACGTTCTAATTGGGTGGGTTTTTACGAGCTGTGCTAACAGCCGTCGATCAAAGCATTTTAAGTGAGGACTCACTGAAAGCCAGAGTAAATTAGAGTCGTGATTCATGGTTGTGAATGCGTAAGACGCGAGAGAGTGAGAGCACACAGTCAGCAGTGCAGCGATCGCGCTTAAATGAACCCCACGAAAGCCAAGCTTGAAGCGGGTCTAGTGCGATTTGCTACTTGCTATTTGCTACCTTAGCTATTGAATATTGCTCTCAATAGCTATCAACCAGAGTATACCTTAATGGATTCACAATTAAGAAATGTTATCAATAAAGAATTGAGCAAAAGATAGCCTTGGTCATTGGTTGTAGCTGCTTGTGCATAGGCGTTTGCGATGTTTTATCGCTGCATTTAGCAATATTTTGCCTTCAAAAGCTATCAAGACCTATTGTCATTAGATTAGATATGGAATAAGGTTGGTTGAAGCGCAGGTCAAGGTCGCCTGCGTCAACGTGATGGAAAGCTGTTGCTTCTATGGATTTGCGTCAACTTTTTGATTGTTAAACCGGCCAGTTTAACGGCTTAACGGTACGGGCTATGAGAGTCACTGCCTCCATCATTTATCACGTTAGAAATTGTTCATAAATCATATGAGGCTTTGCAAACTATGCAAGCATATGGAAAACCAACCGTGAAATACGATTGGTGGGCTGGAAATGCCCGTTTTGCCAACGATCCTGGATTGTTTATTGCCGCTCACGTTGCCCAAGCTGCTTTAATTACTTTCTGGGCTGGTGCGTTCACCTTGTTTGAACTCTCTCGGTTTGATCCTAGCTTTCCGATGGGAGAGCAGGGGCTTATTTTGCTCCCACATTTGGCTACGATGGGCATTGGTGTCGGTAGCGGTGGCGAAGTCATTAATACCTATCCTTATTTTGTTATCGGCTCAGTACATCTAATTTCTTCTGCTGTGTTGGGCGCAGGCGCTCTTTTTCACACTATTCGAGGAAACAAAGAGAGCCTAGCAAATGCGAATGGTCCGGCTAGAAACTTTTACTTTGACTGGGACGACCCGGCTAAAGTTGGCCTGATTCTAGGTCATCATTTGTTGTTTTTAGGGGCAGGCGCTTTAGCTTTGGTTGCTAAGGCAACTCAGTGGGGCGGACTGAACGATTCTACAAATGGTGAAGTCAGAACAGTTACTGATATTACGCTCGATCCGTTAGTTATTTTTGGCTACCAAACTCACTTTGCTAGCGTTAATAGCCTAGAAGATTTGGTAGGCGGCCATGTTTATGTAGGGACTTTGTTGATCCTTGGTGGCATTTGGCATATTCTTGTTCCCCCGTTGAAGTGGGCGAAGAACGTGCTGATCTTTTCCGGTGAGGCTATTTTGTCTTACTCATTAGGTGGAATTGCGCTCGCTGGTTTTGTGGCCGCTTACTTCTGTGCGGTCAATACGCTCGCTTACCCCACTGAGTTTTACGGTGCGCCTCTAGCGATTAAGCTGGGTGTGACGCCTTACTTTGCGGATACGGTGAGTCTGCCACCGGGTGTACATACGGCTCGCTGCTGGCTGGCGAATGCACACTTTTTCTTAGCGTTCTTTATGCTGCAAGGCCATCTATGGCATGCGCTGCGTGCTATGGGCTTTGACTTCAACCGCGTGACTGAAGCTTTCGATGTGAACTATCAGACGCCTGCGACTAAATCTGCTGTTGCAGGGTCTAATACAGAAGCTGCCGCGCAGAAGACAACAGAGGCGAAAGCAGCCGCTTCTTAGCTGACAAACGCTTTATGTCAATTCATAGGATGTCTGCTCCAGAAGACTATCCAATGGAAAAAGATTGATAGCAGCGCTATCAATCTGTAATATCTTCCTCTCAAGACACCAGGTCTGCTGTTAAAAATAACAGCAGACTTTTTTGTGGTTTGAAGATTGCTGTGTAGCTATCGCCGAATGCATCTAGTGATAGCTATATCTATAAGGATCGTCATCTATAAAGAGCATCTATTGAGAATGAAAGCAAGTTAGAAATTTATTTGCCGGTGACTTCTCAATAGAATAAAATTATTGAGAAATAAAGCTCTTCAGCATTTTCCAAGATTTTAGTTTACGATCGTTCATAGTTTATTCTGTGCTGTATCCCAATATCTGAGGTATTATTATCGAGATTAAGTACTGATAGCAGTAAGCCTGTAGTCCGTCACCGTTTTATTAGGGAGTTCATTTTGATTGCTAGTGTCAATCCCAATGCGGGCTTCGATTCTGGGATTTGGGCGCATTGGCTGCTGGTTGCCTGTTTTTGCGTGATCGCTGCTTGCGGTCTCTGGCTATCGTGGCAATGGCGAGAAGAACGGATGGTAAGACAGCAAAAGGCAAAGCTCAATAGACGGATGATGCGTATAGTTCATCATTTTTTCCCAGCTGAGCAAGTCTCGGGGAAAAGAGGGACTCAACTGCGATCGCCCAGAAAAGGCAAATAAGAGAAAAGGCAAAGAAAGGATGTTGAACGAAGGGAAAGCGCGCTTCATTTATCAGAAGGCTCTTGGTGACCTCTTGGCAACCTCATTATTTCTTAATACAATTCTCGACAATAAATAAATGTTAATGAGATGAGTTACTATGGCACGATACGTGCAATTTAGCTTTTATCAATTTTTTTAATCGAAAGCGAACGGTGCATATTTGCTTTGCTGAGATGGACAGTAGTGCTTAATTGTACGAATGCCTGGAAAATTTCACTGTAGAAGCCTCTGCCGGAGAAAGGGTGTGCTCGGTGATTTCTCACGAATCGCGCCTGAAGTAATATATGCTAGCAAGAGAATTGATTGACAATCAATTTCAATAAGACTAGATTATTTACTTATTACAGTGCTTCGTGAGGATTTGCCATGAAAAAACGATTGAAAGTAGCAGAGCTATTTCTAGCAGCCGGATTATTTGCAGGCGTGACCGCTTGTGGCGGTGCTTCTACGCCGGAAGCTGATGTTGACAACGCTCCCACTGTCACTGAAATAGAAGGTGAAGGCGGCGAAGGTGGTGAAGGCGGTGAAGGCGGCGAAGGCGGTGAAGGCGGTGAAGGCGGTGAAGGCGGCGAAGGCGGTGATTACAGCGAAGGCGAACAGGCCAACGCTGACTTTGAAGACCAGCTGAGCGGCGCTGAACTCTTGAGTGCGCTTCAAGAAGGCGGCCATGTCATTTACTTCCGCCATGCTCAAACAGAAAAAGACTATGCTGACCAGGCAGATCCAAACATGAGTTTGGATGACTGTGAGACTCAGCGTAAGCTTAATGATGTAGGTATTAAGCAAGCTGAAGATATTGGGGCTGCTTTTGAAGAGAAGGGTATTCCTGTTGGTGATGTGATTGCCAGTGAGTACTGTCGTGCGTGGCAGACTGCCGATCTCGCTTTTGGGACTCATACCAAAAATGCGCAGCTCAACTTCTTGCCTTTTGAAGAATACACCGATGAGCAAGTCGCAGAGATGCAGGAAAACGTAATGCCTCTATTAACAGAGGTTCCTGCTGCAGGCGAGAACACCGTCATTGTGGGTCATGACGATATTTTTGAAGCCGCGACAGGCATTTACCCAGATCCTCAAGGTATCGCCTATGTTTTAACGCCGGACGGCAGTGGCGAGTTTACGCTTCAGGCTAATATGCTGCCTGAGGAATGGGCGGAGCTATAGGTAGCGCTGCAAGTAGATAAGAAAGGCCTAGCCGTGAGTGAGTACGGCTAGGCCTTTCTGCTGTAGCTTCCGTTGCGCTTTGCGGCACTAGGGAACGCTCGCCAAAACAAAGTAAGAATGTGTCCTTACTTTGCTATATAAATCTCTTAGTCAGCCACATTCTATAAGAGGATTTTCTAGACTCTCTGAGAGAATGGTTGGCAAAGCGCGTACTTCTCTCGTAAATATCTGTATATGCCAGTTCATTCTATCCGCATGACCGCAGGATATAAGGGATTGATTGGTTTAGATAAGGCCGCGATCGCCCGTACGCTTACTTAAGCCAACAAAGCTTTTGATTGACTCAAGCAGGCTGTTTTGGCTTAGTCGGCGCTGGATCTGTCTAATCCAAGTAAAGTCCGAGGAAAGATTGAGAAAAGAGTCTTCAGACGTGTAGCTGTATACGTTTAGATTGAAAAGTACAGCTGAGAGTATTGCTTTGGTTTGAACTTTATAGCTTTGTATGCACAAGGATGAGGTATGCACAAGGATGAGCCTAGCCTGTTGATTTGGCTCCCCATATCAATAAGTCGTCGAGGGAGATATAGATCTCTCCAGCAACCGTTTTAATACGTAGCGCCTCATCCTTTTGCATGAGGTTTTGTATGTGGTACCAGCTACCTCGTCTTAAAACAACAATATTTTCCCTCGGTAGCTTAACTTGAAGTGCACCCTGATTGAATAAGTCGGGGCAAGCCTTTCCATACCATGTCTCCCACAGTTCTATAGCAGTGGTATGAAAAATCTGACAGTCTTCAGGAATTACTCGATGCTGAAAGTAGCAAGTTCCGTTGGTTCTGCGGCTAATTGGGAAGAAGCTATTTTCTATTAGGGTGTGGCGAATAATCTCCCATTGCTCTGATGTTTGGTCAACAATTGCTGTCTGTTTTCCGTCGATAGGCTTGACGGTTATGATTGTGCCGGTTTCCCTTGCAGACAGTGTTGTGGCTCCCTCACCAGAGCTTGCAACTAAGTTGGCGGTAGATAAAAGGACGGGCTCACCTTTAATAAAACTTCGAGTAAAATCATCAATGAGCTGAACGTCTTCTAATGGAATAGTTTGTTCTTGATTGAGCTTTAACGGCTCTTTTACGACAGAGGCTTCTGTTTCTGCGCGACTATCAAACAGTCGTGCAGATTTTTGTTTTTTTACGACATCTTGCGATCTAAAGATGAACAAGCTACCTGTAATTTCGCCTGAAGCAGCGCGGATTGAAGTAGCGCTTCCCTCGATTGGAGTGAACGAGAGTGCAGGATTTACCAGCTGAATATCTTGAGGTAGGGGGATGGTATCGCTGCCATTCAGTACGCTTTCTAAAATAGAGGCTATGCTGTCGCTTTGCTGCAACTGGAGCTGTGGTGGAAGTGAAGCAATCTGCTGAATTTTTCGCTGAAGCCTTAGGATATCAACCAGTGGACGATCGATCGCTTCGCTGAGTGTGACTCCTGACATCTCCTCTGCCAGGGCATTCATGAAAATGATGCTGCCCTGTGAGTCGGTCGAAATGACGGCTTCATTCATACATTGAAATGCGTTGGCATACCAGTACTCACTGGCTTTTATGGCTTGAGTTTTTCTATGCTGATTGAGCGCGACTTCGATGGCAATTCCTAAAGATTTTTCATCGAAGGGTTTGAGTAGGTAAGCATGTGGATCTGTGGTTTGAGCAGACTGGAATGTACTGCTGTCAGCATTCGCTGTCAGGTAAACAATCGGCAGCTGAAAGTCAGATTTAATGATTTTAGAGGTTTGAATGCCGTCCATTTCGCCCTTGAGATGAATGTCCATCAAAACTAAATGCGGCCTGTTGTCTTTAATTTTTAGCAGAGCGGCTTCACCAGATGCAGCAACGCCTGTGATAGCGTATCCTAGCCTAGAAAGACTGCGCTTAATATCAAGCGCGATGATGCTTTCATCCTCGACAATCATGATCTTTGTTGTAGAAGCTGTTTTGACTGTTGTTTTTGCTGCTGCTGTTTTCATGGGTTGCCTTTCTTCTATAAATCTATTCTGATCGCTTAAGAGAGCGTTTTCAGTTTCTTTAGGTTTGTTCTATAGTCTGCCCAATCCATTAGCTGGCTTGAAGTTCAGTGAGGTTAAAAGCCGTGACTTCACCGCTTGTGATGCTAAGAATGCCACCTAGCTGTTCTGTTAAACTACTGACTAATTGGAGGCCTAAGGTGTTTGAGTTTTGAAGGTTGAAGCTTTCAGGGATGCCAACACCGTTGTCTTGATAATGGATCGAGAACTGATCTTGGTCAGTGCTCTTCGCCTCGATTGAAATTACATTCGCCGCTGTTATTGCTTTGGCGCTTTCAGCTTTGAGGTTGGAAGGAAATGCGTATTTTAGAGAGTTGGATACGAGTTCGTTGATGATTAGCCCGCAAGAGACAGCCGTATCGATTGCCAACTCAATATCATCGACTGTGATTGTCAGTGTGATGCCGTCTTGTTGTACTTTATATGAGCGTAACAGGTTGTCGGAGAGCGCTTGTATGTAGCCTTTTAAGTTTATTTTGCCTACGTTGTTTGACTGATACAGCTGCTCGTGGATGAGTGCCATTAGTCGTATCCGGTTTTGGCTTTCTTGGAAGATGTCTAGCACTTGCGGATCTTTTATTGAGTCAGATTGGAGGTTCAGTAGGCTAGAAATGATCTGTAAATTATTTTTTACTCGGTGATGAACTTCTTTGAGAAGGGCTTCTTTCTCTTGCAGTGAGGCTTTTATGTTGGCTTCTGCCTGGCGACGCTTGAGAATATCTTGTAGCCGGTACATTCGCTGTCGCAGTAGGGCCCAGTGGATGGGCTTTGTGATGTAATCCGCTGCGCCTGCTTCAAATATGCGATCAACAGAAGCTGGATCGTCAAGGCTGGTGATCATTAAGACGGGAGGAGACATGTTTTCAGGTAGCGCTTGCAAGGCCATGCAACAGTCGAAGCCATCTATCTCTGGCATCATGGCATCCATGAGAACAATGTCGGGACGCAGCTGCTGACATAGCTCTAAACATTCTTTGCCGTTGCGAGCTTCAATCGCCCGGAAATTTTCTTTTTGTACTGCCTTGCGTAATAGTAGGCGCATGGTCGGCTCATCATCAGCAATCATCACCAGAGGTGACGATGTTGCAGGTGAGGTAGGTGCAGGGTCTGTGACCATTATATTTTTTATTGCTACGAAGATTGTTAATGAGTGCGCTTGTAATTTTGGATAGCGGTTTGAACCTGTGCATATTCTGCCTTGACCTGCTTGGCAATAGTATCAGCGGCTAGTTCAACCTCTTCTCTTACCGCAGCTTCTATCGCCTGGCACATCTGAGACAGATTCATTGCACCCACGCAGCTACAGAGAGATTTTAGTGCGTGAGCGGTATTCGCGATTGCCGGTGTATTCTTTTGTTGGAGTGCTGTCTCTAGCGATTGAATCCGACCGGGTGCATCAGCGAGAAAACTCTCACATACCTCTATTAAGAAGTCTCTTTCAGTGCCAAAGCTTTCTAATGTTTCTTTATCTAGGGTTGAAATGCTTTGGTCGACTTCGATGGCGCCAGTAGGATTTTCTGAGTCCTCGTATTTAGACGTAGACTGCCGTTCCTCTAGTGCACTGACAGCACGTTCTTTGAAAGTATCGCTCATTTTTAAGGGGTCTCTCGATTCGGACTTAGCACACTTTAATTGCATGCATCGCTGTAACACATCTAAAATATCTTGCTTTCTAATCGGTTTTTGAATGTAGTCATCCATCCCTACAGATAAGCACTCTTCTCTATCGCCTTGCATCGCATGAGCAGTCATTGCCACAATGTGTGGCTGGTGACTGTGCTGGTTTAGCCGGATTTTCTGGGTCGCTTCTAAACCGCACATTTTGGGCATTTGCACATCCATCAGAATGAGGTCATAGGGCTGCTTCTGGACGGCTGCGATTGCCTCTGTTCCGTCGCAGGCGACATCGGCCTGATAGCCATAGCTATCTAGCATTTTTAGGGCGACGGTTCGGTTCAGGGCGATATCTTCTGTGAGTAGAATGCGCAGTGGGGTGTGCAGTGGGGTGCGATCGCTCAGCTCTTTGTCGGTGATATCAAGCGTTGGATTTACATCGGTGATATTTTGCTCTTTAGCTACTAGCGTTCTACAGGCTTCTAGCTCAATTGAAAAACGAAAAGTAGATCCATGCCCTGGCTTACTATCGACCAATAGCTGGCCGCCCATCATCTCTACCAACCGCCTGCTAATAGAAAGGCCGAGTCCAGTACCACCAAATCGACGTGTAATTGAAGAATCAACTTGACTAAAAGGCTCAAAAAGCTTGCCAATTTTCTCTTGAGAAATCCCAATACCTGTATCACTCACTAAAAAATGAATGCGATAGCGATTGCTTAAGCTGGCATCATCCTGTGGTGTTGCCTCTTTTGATGTGTTCTCTGGGGCTTCATTGGATACGTCATTGAGACTTTCTTTTAAGCACCTAGCGCGAACATCGATGCTGACGTTCCCTGTATCTGTGAACTTAATACTATTACTCACAAGGTTGTTCAGCACTTGCTTTAACCTAACAGCGTCACCTTTGAATGCCGTTGGAATCAAAGGTGGCTCAATAGAAGAAGACAATGATAGCCCTTTTTCCTTTGCCTGATTGGAAAACAGCGTGACAACATCTTCAACAGTATTGTGAATGTTAATGCGACTAATTTCTAATTCTAGCTTGTTTGATTCGATCTTAGAAAAATCTAAAATGTCGTTAATCACTGTTAGTAGCGTTTTACCACTGGTGCGAATCGCCTTAACGCACGATTGCTGCTCCTGGTCGAGACTTGTTTCTTCAATTAGTTCAGCCATGCCTAACATAGCATTCATCGGCGTGCGAATCTCGTGGCTCATCATGGCTAGAAAGTCGCCTTTGGCTTGATTAGCGGCTCTAGCTTCCTCCGTTGCTGCCTTTAATGAAGTATTGATTCGATTGCGTTCTGAAATGTCTTGAACATGAGCAATAAAAAGTAGCGGATTATTTTCCTCGTCTCTGAGCAGTGAAACCGTTAGCTCGATTGGTACGGTGTGACCCAATCGGTGGATGTAACGCTTTTCCAATTTGTAGCACCTGAGATTGCCTGCTAGCAGATTTTCTACGAGCTTCATATCTGACTGCAAATCGTCAGGGTGAGTAATTGACTGAAAGTCTATGGACTTTAGCTCTTCGCTGGAGTAGCCAACAATTTTGCTAACTGCTTCATTGACTTCTATGAAATAGCCCTCTAGAGAAACCAGTGCCATGCCAATCGGAATGTCGTAAAAAGCACTTCTAAAAATCTTTTGACTTCTTTCTAGCGCCTGTTCATGAGCGCTCCGTTTAGAAACTTCCGCTTCTAATCTCTTGTTTGCGGCTTCTACTTCTTGCAATGCCAGAAAGCGGGGCAGCAATATAATCATTTCGATAGCAGTGTAAGCGGAGACGCAAGCTGTAGCTGCTCTGATGCCTCCTGACATCCAGTAGGCAGGATGCCAAAGCGTAACGATGTCGAATAGGTGGCCTAAGCCGCACAGAGAGATAAATAGCCCGAACAGGAAGACAAGTTGCGCTGGCAGGCTGTGCTGTTTTTTGGAGACGAAATAGATAAGGGCGATCGCGATGCAAAAGTAGGCGATCGCGATCAACAGATCACTAATTGCATGCAGGCTTACAAGGGGCGTTTGCCACAAATAGCAGTGACCATGGGGAATGTAAGCGAATGAGAATAACTTTAAAGATGCTGTGCTCCACATTATGAAACTCTAGAAAATTGTCCGTACTCATCAACGAGCAGTTGTTTGCTACGAGATAAAAGTCTGTCATTGTGATCTTGCGTAGGTATATTTGCTAGAGAAGAGTGCAAATCAGCAATGTACTGTGGACGCCATCAGAATTTGTATCGTTTTTTACAAAATTTAGATGCTAAAAATTGATGACACTCTACAGTCTCTTTTAGAAAACCCATATTGATTCTGAAAATTCTCAGTACTTGTTCGGATTAATCTACTCCTGTTGATGAGAAAATAATGGCGGTACGCTCTAGCCTACCTGTGATAGAGGAGATGCGATCGCAGCGCTGATCTATTTTTAGACTCGTTAGACGATGGTAGCGCTGTTGCGGATTACTCCAGCATTTTGAGCAGCTCGCTATGCTGCTGGATAGCTGTTTCGAGCCTGGATTCGGACCTGGATTCAAAGCGTAGATGTTCGCTAAAAAAGACGTTGGTTAAATTGTTTATGACACTGGCGATTTCTGACGGGTCTCCTTGTCCCATCAGCATCTTTAAGAAACCGGCTCGAACGGGCGTCCAGTGAACGAGATCGGTAAAAGCTGCATGGCCGCTGCCTTTTACCTGTAGCCAGTAGGTGGGATGTGTGGCCTGTGTGTGGCGGAGCAGGTCGCTGACTTCTTGCCGGTAGTAGGCACCGGTTTTTTCTAAAAGGCTTTTTGGATTTTCGATGGGTTCTGGTGGGAGTGCAACACTTTGACTGAGCTGTAGGAAGGCTGCTGGAACGCCTTGTCTTGCTTGACCAAAGCTGCCACCGTCTAGGTTTACAACTGCTGTGCAATGTCTGTCTTCCAGGCAGTATTCTGATAAGACACTGCCGCCTAGCGAGTAGCCTAATAAACCTAAAGAATCAAGGTTAAGCTGGGCTTCAAATCTGCCTTCTTCAGCGTTGAGCCTGTTTAGCTGTTGTACAGTCAAGTGAACATCTTTTACTCGCTCGGGTACAACAAGAGAAGCCAGCCGCTCATTAAAGAGCGCTGGGTCTTGAGCCATTTGAGTGGATATGTTGTAGTTTTCAAAGGGTCTAGGATGTGCGATCGCCGCGACAACAAATCCATGACTGGCTAGTTCCATCAGCCGAAACGTGTTGTCATCTCTAAAACTGTTGGCTCCGTGGTCGTAAATGATAACAGGATGACCCTTTTGCCTTGGAGTCGCTGGGTTGGAGGCCATTGGAATATCAACGAATGCAGCCGTTTTCTTTCCTTGTAATTGACTGTAGATAAATTTGGGTAGGCCAGGAACCTGGATGCCTTCTAAATACGTATAAGCAGTAGCTGCTGGCTGCTGTTGTTCTGCGGCTGGGTACCAGAGCCGGAAATTTGAGTTTTGGGTCGTTTCTAGTGTGGTGCCTACTGCGTAGGGTCCGGTCGGTGTGGGAAAGTCGATTTCTGGAAATGCCCAGGTGAGAAAGACCGCCGCCGATATTAATAAAGCGGAGAAGATGACTTTGATTGCGATCGCCCAGCGTACTGATATCCACTGTGGAAGCGTAATTAGCTTACTAGCTACTGGGAACGTGGCCCATAGGCCGAACAGTATTAGGCCGAATACAACAATGTAAGCCGGTACCAGCTGCCATCGCCAGCCGGTAGAGAGATGGATGAACAATAGGGTAACTGGAAAAAGCAGCAGGCATCTTTGCCAGCTCAAGCTCAAGTTAAGTAGAAAAGCGCTGAGAAAAGGCAGAAAAGAGAGTAAAACGAAAAATATCATTCGAAGCTCACTAAAGACGTGATGTAACGCAACTTTAGCTGACGCACTTTGCTATCTCCTATATCAAAAAGTCACCCTGTTCGATGACAGAGGTCATAGCAATCTCAAGGCATTTTCTATAAGTTCAACATCATGTTGCTGGGACTGAGCGCAAGATTTCATCATGAGACTACTATCTATTACCTGACGGCATCAGCACATCTAATTTTTCTCGCTCGGTGTCTTGCTCACGGCGTGAGGGATTGTGAATTGAAGTATGGTTCCTTTTCCTACTGTGCTATGAATTTCTAGCTGTCCACCTAAAAGTTGAACGCGCTCGTTCATTCCTTTTATACCAAAGCCTTTTGGGACTATTCCTGACTGGAACCCGATGCCATTATCTGATATGCCTATTACGATGTTCTCTGGTCGGTTCTCGCTCCACAGTGTTACAACAGAAGCCTGACTATGTTTTTGCACGTTGGTGAGTGCTTCTTTGACAATCAGAAATATTTGTCGGCTCGTTTGAAGCGGCAGATGAGGTAGGTTGATAGCGCTGTTGATTTTGAGAGAATGACTGCGTTGGCTATGGGTTTGTTCTATTTGGTGGATTAGATCTGCGATCGCCTCTGATAAATTAAACCTGCTATGACGCATGGTAGAGACTGCTTTGCGAATTTCTTGCAGTGACTGTTCTGAAAGGCGTTTAGCTTGATTTAATGCTTGAAACGAAGACTGAGAGTTTTGGGTGTACATTGCCTGAGAAACCTCTAGCTGCATGTCTAGTGTGGTTAACGTGTGGCCAAGCGAGTCGTGAATTTCGCGGGCGATGCGAGTTCTTTCTAAGTCTGCGGCTAAAACTTCTACTTCTTGAGATAATACTGCAGCTTCCTTTCTACTTTTACGCTCTGATAGTACGGTTAGGCATAGCAAAATGACTAGCAGGCTAGCTGCAATATATACAAAGCTACTGCTGATAATGGTGTCTAAAATTGTAAGATGTTTGGGATATACCAGAGACGCTTCAAAGGCTGCGCGGCGTTCTTCGATGGGGACTGACATCTCGTAAGATAAGCGCCAGGCATAGCTTATCTGCCAGGCAATGCCGGCGGTAATCGTAGCAAAAATAACGTCTCGCCGTCGCAATAAAAAACAGCTTTTTACCAGGGCAAGGTATAGGAATAAGTTCAGGCCCCATTCGCTAAAAGCCCGGCTGATTAATAAGCAAAAAATCTCGACGAAAATATATGCTCGTCGCTGCCAAACGGGGCGATGAATTGGAAAAAAGCTACTGAGAAGGGCTAGGCCTACACCAACAACAATTACGACGCCTTCGCTAGCCTGTATTTCAAATTCTGAGGGGTTGTACAGCAGCGGTAGGCCCACGAGAAGAGCCAGCATGACTAGAAATATCCATTCCACATATCGCAGCATTTTAGGAATGGAAGGAGAAACAGGCTCAATCGTCACGGGTGGAATAGAAATAGCAGATGGTGACTGATGACCCACTGATTTAGTCCGTATTGAGTAAAGTAGATTTTACACAGTTATCCTGACTATAGCCTGACTAAAATACTGCGACGACTTTTATTTCATTTCAATCATAAGAGTCATAACTTTACATTGTTGGTCACACTGCTGATTATATTGCTGACTACGTCACGGGCGCTCTTCTTTTGAGCTGCGTTTCGATGGCTTTGTAGGCTATGCTTAGCCCCTCTTCTGACTGCATGATTCGTTTGATTTCTGTTGCTCTTGTGGCATAGCTAGGAACTTCAGTTAAAATTTTCAGCTCTGCCATAAGCCGGGCTGCTGAATACTGCTTGCGGGATAGCGTGCGGGATGTTCCTAGCTGCTGAACGCGGGCGGCATTGTCGGGCTGATCGAGACTATATGGAACGACCAGGGTGGGACGACCGGCCCTGAGTGCCTGAGCTGTGGTGCCAACACCGCCCTGGTGGATAATTGCGCAAGCGCGGGGAAAGATTTTTGAGTAGGGGGCGTAGTCGCAGGTAAAAATGCTAGCGGGGAGGTTGTTAGGTGGAGGGTTGTTGCCGAGTAGCAGCACCGCGCGTTTGTTTAGGGTGATGGCAGCTTGTATGCTTTCAGCATAGAAATTTCCAGGTGTATTAACCGCTGCTGAGCCTAACGTAAATATGAGGGGCGGCTCTCCAGATGCTAGAAAGCTTTCTAGGGCCGGGGGCAAGGTTCGCTCTGGATTGCCGTCGTAAAGCGTGAATCCGGTGGTTACAACGTTGAGCGGCCAGTCGGGTTTGGGCGTGCCTAATAAGGGTGAAAATAAAGCTAAAACTAGGTGAGGAGAGTATTTATCGCTGCCGACAATTGGGTTTTGAATAGGTGGCAGCCCTAGGTCTTTTCGGAGCTGGTAGATGGGCTGTCCCCATGAGTGAGTTGTGAGTTTGGCAAGGTTAACCGCTAAACGGTTGACCCTTGGCCCTAGACGGTGCAGCTTTGATAGAGCAGGGTGCGTTGAAGTCACAATGGGTTCATAGGCTGAAAAGAAAGCGGCTGGCGCTAAGGCACAGCTGGCCCAGCGCAATTTGAGCATTTCAGCGACCAGAGGCGCTGCGTAGACAATCTCATGGGCAATTAAGAAGTCGGCACCTTTGGCGATCGCCATTAGGTCATCGTAGGTCTCACGCACGCTGTTTAGTACGATGTCTTTCAGAACGGCTTTCGGTCCCGTTTGGGGATCCATCATTTGTTTGATTAGCTGAGGATCTTCTGGTAGGTTGGGCCGAATGGCGTGGAACTGGAGACCTAATGCCTTGATTTTGTTGCGGTAGGTTTCTATTGTAGCCAGCACGATGTCGTGGCCGCGATCGCGTAGGCCCAGGCTTAAGGCAATCATGGGATGCAGGTCGCCCAGAGACCCCCAGGTTGTTACAATAATTCGGCTCACAGTTTTACCATTAGCGTTTGAACATTAGAATTTGAACATTAGAATTTGAACAGTGGAATTTGAGAACATTAAAATTTGAACAGTGGATGTGTGGCTTTTACTTGCTGAGCTCAAGGCTATGACCTGTAGCGGCGAAGGCTTCATTGCCGTTGAGCTTTCCTGTTTTTGTTTTGACAATCTTGAAGCCTTCGCTGAGATACAGGTTTAGGGCCGCGTCGTTACCACTTAGCACAGATGTAGAGACAGTTGGACCGCATCTATCAATCGCTTGCTGTAGTAGCCTTCTACCGATGCCCTTTCGATAATAGTCAGGTGATACATAGAGCCAGGTCACCTCATTGTCAGAAAAAGCAACAAATCCAACGACAGCTTCATCATCACAAGCGACCCAAACTTCTCCTGCAAATAATTCTTCATCTTCAGCTGTTGCTTCTAGTGATAAAAATGCTGCAACGCCTACAGACGTGCGTAGTTCATCTAGCCTTGCGCGATCGTGAATCGCAGCAATGGCATCCCAGTCCTTTGGCTGATAGCGTCGCAGGTATAGCATGAATCGTTTTTCGATAGAAAAGGAAATGATGATCTACAAGAATAAGCAGCTTATGGCAAGGTCTCGATATCTACTGTCAAACTCTCCAGCTGGGCTTCTAGCTCGGGCGTTATTTCTGCCTGATAGCGTCCGCCCAGGTGCTGAGCAAAGAAGCGTTCTAGAGCAGCTGTCATAGCGAGCGCATTGATCTCTTTTCTGAACCCGTGTCCTTCGTCTGGTGCGACTAAATATTCTACGGGCCTGTCTAAATCTCTTAGCGCTTTGACAATTTGATCGGACTCTTGTTGTAGAACACGCGGGTCGTTTGCGCCTTGAACGACTAGAAGCGGTGCTTGAATTTCATTGGCAAAGAAGAGAGGAGACTGCGCTTTTAGCCGTTCATAATCTTCTGGGTCATCCGGATCGCCTACGCGTAGGCTCATAGAGTCTTGAATAGGAATCCAGTAGGGTGGAATATTTTCCATGAGCGTAATCAGGCTGGACGGACCCACTACAGAAGCGCCAGCTGCGTAGCGTTCAGGTGTGAAGGCTAAGCCGGCTAAGGTGGCGTAGCCTCCGTAGGAAAATCCCATAATTCCTACCCGCTCAGGATCGGCAATTCCCTGATCGATTAAGTGTTGTACACCGTCGGTGATATCGTGCTGCATGATGCCTGTACCCCACTGCTGATTGCCCGCGTTGAGAAAAGCTTTGCCGAAGCCTGCAGACCCTCGGAAGTTTGGCTGTAGGACGGCGTAGCCGCGATTCGCATAAAACTGAGCCACTGGACTATAGCCCCAGCTGTCTCTTCCCCAGGGCCCTCCGTGAGGAAAGATGATGACAGGTAAGTTCTCGGGAGAGACGCCTTTGGGCAGGGTTAGGTAGGCAGGAATTTCTACCCCATCGCGGGCGTTGTAGCGAATGGGCTGGACAGTGGCGAGGTGCTCGCTTGGGAGTGCTGGCCAGGCATCGTAGAGTTTTTCGAGGGTTTGAGCATCGCGATTGAACAGGTACATTGCGCCAGGATTGACGTCGCTTTGAGTGCCGACCAGGGCAAGCCGATCGTCAAAAGTAACAGATTCTACCGATAACTCAACATCGGGAAGCTGCTGTTGGAGAAAGGCTAAGTCGGCTGACCATGGTTCTGATTTTGGGTAGATGCGGCTGCGATCGCCTACGTAATAAGTCGATACCAGCTCATCAGTTGCTGGTGAAAACAATGCGCCACCAAAGTCTACTTCCTGCTCAGGATCGGTCTCTACTAGCTCGGTTTCCCCTGTGCTGGCGTCAAGCAGCTCTAGCTGAGTCAGATCGACGCCTTTGTTTGTTTTTAAGTAAACCTGTTGATTGTTTGGATGGAAGCGCAGTGGATCGCAGGTTTCTTCGAGGCTACAGGTATAAATGGGCGTTAGACTGCCGTTCTCTTCTACTTTAAGAATTTCTTTACCGTTTTCTGAAGACTGACGATAGGCTAGGCGAATATTGCCTTGAAGGTCGCTCGTCCAGCCTGCGACGGTGCCGTCGTTTTGAATGAGCAGTGTGCGATCGCCGGTTGTTAAGTCTAGGCGATAAACATCGTGTATCCGCGGGTCACGCTCATTGAGTCCGATGATGATTTGGTTTGGTGTTTCTTTGGGGACTGCGTATACAGCCGCTGTAATATTCTCTATTGGTGTGAGATCTCGCGTGGCTGTGCCCGCTTCTCCAACAGTTTCTGGTTCGACTGCGTAGAGGCGAAAGTTTTCGTTGCCGCCTGTGTCTTGTCCATAGAGAATGTAGCGGCCATCGGCGCTCCAAAAGTAAAACATAATTGGGCTTTCGGCATCCGCTGTTACCGGACGGGCTGCTTCCATTGGCTCATCAATGCCCTTTACCCAAACGTTGACAATGCCATTTAAGGGTTTTTGAAAGGCGATAAAGTCACCGTTTGGAGAGAGCTGCGCGCCTGAAATTTCTGGATCAGAAAAGAACAACTCTCGCTCAATTAACGGTGGCAGGCTAGACGTCTCAGCCGACTGCTCAGCCGTCTCTTCGGCAGTTGCTACTGTTGGTGATAGCACCAGCAGCGGATTGCGAACAGGTCGTGAGATGCTGATGCTAGCGGAGACGAGCATCAGACCGACGCCTAAATACAATGGTTTCATTACTCAACTTTTACCTGAAAAACGGCTTAGCTTATGGTGTGGAGTTTAGTGAGTTTATCGGGCTCTTTCTATATCCAAGCGTCACCTATTCTCATGACCTTTGTCATGACGTTAGTTTTTATCAAAGATTTGAATATTTTCTGAGGTTTTGAATATCTTCTGAGGTGACGCTTGCTAAGCGACTGCTATCACCGCTAAAAGCGACGCTATGAGCAAGGACTGGCGAGTTAGTGACTGTTCTTTCGTCCCAGTCTATTAGCCGAGTACCTGCTACATCGACCCGCTTTACTTTAGATATTGAGTGGATTTTCAATGAAACGTATAGACGCTATGAACAGTATTTCTGAAGAGGCAGCCTGGAAAGCAAACCGTTCTAATATCTTGACATATTTGGCGAGCGCTATGCGGAAAGCACGCGCTGGCTATTACTGTTTTACGATGTCTTTTTAGTGAGAAAAGATCTGATGTAATGTAGGAACAACTCTAATTTTAGCTGGCTGTCTCTTTAGCCTTCTCTTATGACTGATATTCGTTCTCCTAATGACATTAAAACGGTTGCTGCGCTGGTTGAAGCCTATGCGAAAGGGCAGCGTAATTTTTCAACCGTTAGCCTGAGCGCAACTGACCTTAGCGGTATTGATTTAAAGGGCGCAGATCTTAGCTACGCGGACCTTAGCGATGCAGACTTAAGCAAAGCAAACCTCAGAGGCGCGGATCTTAGCTATGCTCGACTGTGCGATTCGCAGCTGAGTGAGGCAGATTTACGAGGCGCAATGCTGATTGGTACTGACCTGCGAGGGACTGATCTTAAGAATACTTTGCTACAAGAGGCTGATTACGATCCGAAAGAAACTCATTTCCCGACAGGGTTCGATTTAGCAGCCGCTAATATGCGCGCCGACCGATAGAGGCTGACTGGTCAGGTCAATGTTTGGTGGGCAAGCGCTTTAAGGGTTTGGTGCTAGAAGCCCAAACATAGCACCTACTGGATCTTTTAGAATGGCTTTTTTAGTTCCGCTGCCGGGGCTGAAGATGTCTTCTTTACATACGCTTGCGCCTAGCTGCTTAGCGGTGACGATGGCTGTATCGATATCGCTGGTTGCAAGATAGGGTATCCAGGCCGCAAATCCTACTGCGCCGAAAAATTGGTTCGTAATCTGGATATGGTTAGTGCTATCAGTACGTTTCAAGACGGCATCGCCACCGGTCTGAGTCATGTCGTTTTTCTGGAATCTCCACCCGAATAGACCGCAATAGAGCAGCGTTGTTGATTCAACGTCGTCAGTGATGAGTTCGTCCCAGAGGAAAGTCCCGCTGGGTGCAGGAAATGTGTGTGTAGGACAGGTCGGACAGATGAGTGCACCCTGCGGATCTTGAATTAACGAGCTGCGTCCAACTCCTGGTGTATCAAAAGGTTCCCGCAGAATTCTTAGCCCAAGACTTTTTGCCTTTGCTGTTACAGCGTCAGTATTTTGAACCATCACATAGGCCGTCCAGCGAGAACGATAAGCTGGCTCAAAATCAACAAATCCTCCATGTGCCTCACCATTAATAAAAATCAACGGATATTCAGCTTCACCAGGTTTCCAGACAAAGTCAGAAGCATGTTCGATCTGATAGTTCCAATTTAGCAAGCCTGCATAGAAATGTTTTGCCTGAGCAACATTTTGTGTTAAGAGATCGTGCCATATAATATGACCAACCTTAGCTTTGGTAGGCATATTCTCTCTCTCCATTGTTTTTAGACTTGTGTTTTTAGACTTGTTTTTGGACAAAGCCCGTCTAGTTTCTCATGTTGAAAAAACATAGGCAGAAGGAGCTTACTTATTATAATAAATAGTCTTCACT
>ERZ1740058.229-NODE-229-length-48547-cov-7.674400_pt1 | contig 48547 bp, 41 predicted proteins | sample MGYA00581745_ERZ1740058 | MGnify/ENA primary metagenome ERZ1740058 (study PRJEB43018, sample SAMN04849742) | marine metagenome | isolation source: floating plastic debris | place: Pacific Ocean | collected 2008-08-30 | study: EMG produced TPA metagenomics assembly... | reverse complement strand
GTGGTGGTTTTGGCTGTGCGCGTCGCCGCTGGCGAGCTTGGTGTAGATCGCGTTGCGGAACTTGCCGTAGCTGCTGTCGCCTGTGTTTAGCGCAACATAGCCGCCGTTCTTGGTGGCCAGCTTCTGCTTGACGATGTCAGCCTGGATGGTCGCGCCCAGGTGGTTGGCCTGACCGGTCAGGTCGGCGCTGTCGTGGTAGTCGGTCTTCTTTCCGTCAGGGCCGGTGGCTTTGAAGGCGTCGTTGCGCGTGTAGCACCACAGCACGGTGACCATGCCCAGCGCGTGGGCGTGGGCGAACATCTCGCTGACGTACTGGATCTGCTCGCGCGAGTTCTCGCTGCCGAAGTAGATCGTCGCACCAACGGCGATCGCGCCCATCTCGTAGCACTGCTGTATGGTGCCGTAGAGCGTCTGGCTGTGCACGTTGGGATAGGTCAGCAGCTCATTATGGTTGAACTTCACGAGGAACGGGATCTTGTGGGCGTACTTGCGCGACACGGCGCCCAGCACGCCGAAGGTCGAAGCCACCGCGTTGCAGCCGCCGTCGATCGCCAGCTTGACGATGTTCTCGGGGTCGAAGTACTCGGGATTGGGCGCGAAGCTCGCGCCGGCCGAGTGTTCCACGCCCTGATCGACGGGCAGGATGCTGACATAGCCCGTGCCGCCCAGGCGGCCGTGGTTCATGAGCGTCTGGAAATTCCGCAGCACCGGCACCGGCCGATCGGTGAGGGCGACCACGCGGTCGATGAAGTCCGGCCCGGGCAGCGAGAGCGAGGCCTTGTCGAAGCCGGTGGCCGTGTAACCGAGAAGGCTCTCGGCCTCCGATCCCAGGATGGCGGCGATGTCTTGGCTGGACGACGGGGCGGCGGTCATCGTGGTCACGGCAGGGCTCCTCCTGGGTCAAAGGTGATGGTAGGTCGAAGGCCGCAGAACGGCCCTGGTGGCCTTCACGAGCCGGCCAGCAGCCAAGTATTGCATTATTTTCAATATAATCTTGATTTTATTCACATTGTGGTTTATATTTGTCGAGTATGGCTTTGACATCGTTCAACTCGACCACCAGTCCAGCCGTGGAAGTCCAGCAAGCCAAGTCGCCGCTCGATCGCGTGCCCGAAGAGGATCGGGCCCTGATCATCGAGTTCGTCTTGCGCTCGGGCTCGCTCAAGGACCTCGCCAAGCACTACGGGGTGAGCTATCCGACCATCCGCACGCGGCTGGACGGGGTGATCGAGCGGTTGCGGGCGGCGGTCGAGAACCGGCCGGCGGACCCGCTGGCCGAGGCGTTGGCCGAGCTGGTCCAGCGTGGAGAATTGACGGCTTCGGGGGCCCGCCGCGTGCTGGCCGCCGCCGAGGCTAAGGACAACATCGAAAAGGGAGGCTCGTAATGGATCCGTGGTTTACCGAGCAGGCGGCGGGATTTGTGGGCGCGGCCGTGGGTGTCATCTACGGCGCGGGCTTCGGCGGCATCGGCGGTGGTGTTGGCGGGCCCTTGGCATCGCTGGGCAAGGCCCGTGGGCTGGTCGTGGGCATCTTCGCGGCCGGCTTCCTGTTCGGGCTGGGCCTGGCGGCGACGGGGCTCGTCGCTCTTGTTCTCGGCCAGCCCTGGTACGTGTGGTTCGTGTTCCTGCTGCCGGGCATCACCGGCACGCTGCTCTTCGGCATGCTCACGCCGATCATCCGCGCCCAGTACGACAAGGCCGAGCAACGCAAACTGGATGCGGCGGCGATCCGGAGCGCGTGACAACAGGGTGAGACGCATGGCGCGAATATCATCGCGTACATGCCCACCAACCCCAACGACACGTACACCTCACCGCTCGCATCGCGCAATGCCTCGCCCGAGATGCTCCGCATCTGGAGCCCACGGCACAAGTTCAACACCTGGCGTCGCATCTGGCTGGCGGTGGCCGAAGCCCAGCACGAGGTGACGAAAGACTGGGAAACGCCACTCGTGTCCCGGGAGCAGGTCGACGAGCTGCGAGCAGTCGTCGAGCGCGGCATCACCGACGAGGAACTCGCCCGCGCGAGCGAGATCGAACGCGACCTGCGGCACGACGTGATGGCGCACGTGCACTGCCTTGGCGAGCAGTGCCCCAAGGCAAAGGCGATCATCCATCTGGGGTGTACGAGCCAGGATGTGGTGTGTAATGCGGATTTGCTGGTCACCCACCAGTCATTGCGAGCCATTACGACCAAGCTGGGGCGCGCGATCGAGACGCTTTCCGCCCAGGCCATCGAGCACGCACGGACCCCAACTCTCGGCTTCACGCACTATCAGTCGGCGCAACCCGTCACTGTCGGTCGTCGGTGCGCCGGGTGGGCTGCAGAGTTGGGAATGGCCTGCAAGCGCACTTTGGATGGGTTCCCACAACCTCGTCTGCGAGGGTTGAGAGGCGCTACCGGAACGCAAGCGTCGTTCCTGAAGCTTCTCGCCGACGACCCAGAAGCGGTTGACGGTCTTGAGCGTGCATTTCTGGAGCGACTCCTTGGGCAAGACGGCCTCATGAGTGAATTGTGGTTCGGAAGCAACCACCAATACGTAGAGTTGGCTGCGTTCGACTTGACAGGCCAGACCTATCCTCGGGCCTACGACAGTTTCATCCTCGCCGATCTCGCCTCCATCGCCTCCGTCCTCCACAAGATCGCCACCGACATCCGCCTGCTCTCCAACCGCAAGGAGATCGACGAGCCCTTCGGCTCAAAGCAGATCGGCTCGTCGGCCATGCCCTACAAGCGCAACCCGATGAAGTGTGAGCGCATCTGTGGGCTGACGCGATTCGTGATGAACCTGGTGGGCAACGCCTACGACACGGCCGCCACGCAGTGGCTGGAGCGCACGCTCGATGATTCGAGCAATCGACGCCTGAGCCTGCCCGAGGCGTTCCTCGCGCTCGACGGCGCGCTCGACCTCATGCACCAGGTCGCGTCGGGGCTCGTCGTACACGAGGCCATGGTGCGCAAGAACCTGATGGCCGAGCTGCCGTTCCTGGCGACGGAGAACATCCTGATGGAGGCCGTCAAGGCTGGCGGCGATCGCCAGGAACTGCACGAGAAGATCCGCGTACACGCCCAGGCGGCGGGGATGAAGGTGAAGCAAGACGGCGAGGACAACGACCTCATCGAACGCCTCCGCGGCGACGAGGCGTTCGCACCGGTTCACCACCTGCTTACCGAGGACCAGTTGCTCGACCCGATGAAGTACGTCGGCCGCTCGGTCGAGCAGACCGAGCGTTTCCTCAAGGAAGTCGTGGAGCCGCTGCGGGAGCGGTATGGCTCGGAGCTGGAGTCGCTTGGGGCGAGCGATCGGGGAGTCTGACCCGATCCGAAGACTCGGGCGAGATCGGCCCGACCTCTTGCATGTCGCCATAGGGCATGACATCACTCTTGATAAACGGCACCAGCGGGATGTCGGGCTTGCAGCCGGCGAGCAGGCCGAGGGCGAGCACGCCGAGTCCCCCGAGTACGAGGCGTATTGATTTTCGCATGATGGCCCTCCTTGCGAGTCTCCGGGCATCGCCCGGCCGTGGCTCTTGCGGGATTGTGGATCAGTCCTCGTCCGATGGCGATTGATTGCCACAGAAATTGCGGATTCTGATCAGCCGATACGCACTCGATGCGCGGCAGTCTCCCTGAGTTTCAGCCATGGATCTCGGCCGCGAGCGAATCCAGTAGGCTCGACGCTCCGATGCGGAAGTAACGCGGGTCGGGCGTTTGCCAGCCGTCGTGGCCGGCCATGATCGTCCGGGCCTGATCCCAGTACGCGACCGCGTCGGCGGCCGTCCGCACGCCGCCGGCGGGCTTGAGGCCGACCTTGGGGCCGCCGGTGCGCCACGCCTCGGCAAGCACGCCAAGCATGATGCCGGTCGCTTCGAGCGTCGCCGCGGGCTGGGTCTTTCCGGTGCTCGTCTTGATGAAGTCGCCGTCGCGTAGCAGCGGCACGACGAGCTCGCTCGCGGCGCGGATGTTCGCTTCGGTCTCAAGCTCGCCGGTCTCGAAGATGACCTTGAGCGACGCGTAGCCGATGGCCGCGCGGATCTCGCGGACCTCTTGATTCACGGCATCTCGTCTGCCCGAGAGGAACTCGCCGCGGCTAATGACCATGTCGATCTCGTTGGCGCCCTGCTCGACACACCACGCCGCCTCGGCAACGCGGACGTGCAACGGGGACATGCCGTTTGGGAATGCGCCGGCGACGGAAGCGAGGCGCACGCTCGAGCCTTCCAAAGCCTCTGCGGCGGCGGGCACCATGGTCGGGTAGACGCAGATGGCCCCCACCGTTGTTGCTTCGTCGCCGAGGGGGGCACGTCCGCGCACGCAAAGGTCAGTCACACGCTCGGCGGTGTCGGTCGCCTCGAGCGTGGTCAGGTCGAGCACGCCCACGAGCTGTCGCAAGAGCTCAGGCGTCGCGGAGGGCGGTGATGGCGTCGTGGTATTCACGCTCCATCGTCGCACGCAGGGCCTCTTCCTTCCACAGGTTCTGGTGTGTGCCGCCAGGAATCTCGACGAATCGGCCCTGCGGGCACGCCTCGGCGATCTCGCGGCCGTCTTCGAGAGGGCAGGTCTCGTCGAGATCGCCGTGGATGACGACCAATGGGCACTTGAGCCCCGCCGCAATCGCCGCGCGATCGAACGGCTGGTCGGGCGAAATCGTGAGTGAGGGCCCGGTCCAACGCCTGGTCGAGACGAGCCCGATCCAGGAGAGCGCGGGCAGCAGGTTCAGGGTGATCGGCGCGTGCCGTCGGCGCATGACGTTGCGAGCGGGTGTTGGCGGCACTCGATACGGCGCTTCGGCAATCACCAGCGCGACGTCTTCCGACTCGCTGGCCGCGGCGATCGAGACGCCGGCACCCATGGACGAACCGATGAGCACGATCGGCCGGTCGTTGCCAATACGTTCGACAATCGCCAACAGGTCTTGACGCTCGAGCACGCCCAGCGAACACGCCCCCCCACTCTCTCCGTGGCCGGGCTGGTCCCAGAGGACGACGCGCGAGCACAGCCGAACGAGTGTTGGCACGCGCACGAGCGTGTTTACCTTGCCGCTGCCCCAGCCGTGCGTGACGATCGCGACCGGCCCGTCGCGTACGTCTCCTGGGATGTCCCAGGCGACGAGGCCTCGGCCTTGGCTCTGCAGGTTCCACGTCGTGAATTCGCGTGAGTCGTCGAGCTCGGACGGCTCACCGGCGCGGCTCCGCGAAACTGCCGCGGCATAGGTCTGCCGCGGCGGCTTGCGCAGCGCGTGGACGGTCCACCCAACGAGCACGAGCCAATAGAGCCCGCCACCGACGGCGAGCAGTGCGAGCAGGCCGATCAAGACCTAGAGCCCGGTGAAGACGTTGCGGATGTCGTTGAACGTCACCACAAGGAACGCCGCCCCGATGAGCAACAGGCCGGCAACCGTCGCGATGCTCTGAACGGCTTCGGGCACGGGCTTTCCGCGGACCCACTCAAACAGGATAAAAAGGAACTGCCCGCCGTCGACGATGGGGATGGGCAGGAAGTTCACGACGGCGAGATTCACGCTGATGAGTGCCATGAAGAACAACAGCCAGATCAGCCCGCGGTCTGCGACCCTCGTGCCGAGGTGGGCGATGCCAACCGGCCCCTTGAGGTGCTCGATCTTCACCGTGCCCTGGAACAGGCGCGCGAACGTGAGATAGGTCATGAGCATCACGCGGTGGGTTTCGGCCAGGCCGACACGCACCGAGTCGATCGGCCCCTCGGCCCGCAGCGTGAACTCGGCGGGCTTGAAGGCGGACATGAGCCCGATGGGTGGCGCGTAGCCGAGATGATGGAGGGCCTCGACCCGTGACACCGAGAGTTCGAGCGTGCGCTGCTGCTCGGCACCCTCGGAACCAGCGGCCGAGGGCAGCCGCACCAAAAGCTGGACCGTTGCGGCCGACTCGCTGGCTGCCGCCTCGGCTGTGGCGTCGATCAGGGCGCTGCGGATGTCGGTGAAGCTCGAGACCGGTACGCCGGCGACGGCGACCACGGTCAGGCCGGCGCGATCGATCGCGGGCTGTGCCAGGGCTTCGTCCGCCGATGGGCGAGCGAGGAGCGCCCGGTCGAGCCTCTGCTCGGGGATGAAGCCGATCTGGCCGGCTCTTGAGACGCTCGCAACCAGCTCCACGGCATCCTCGCCGCGGAGCACGACAATCGGGATGTTCTTGCCGGAGTGGCGGCGGATCTCGCCTATGCCGTCGGTGACGCTCGGGTACTCCAGTGAGCCAAGCCGAAGGAAGACGTCGCCCTCACGCAGGCCCTGCTCGTACCCACGGGCCGTTTCGTCGAGCGGACCGACTGCCATGACTGGAACCATGCCCAGGAGGTGAGTCTGCGGGGACTGTGCGCCCGACGCCATCTGTACCAGAGTCTCCTGGAACTCGGGCCTGGGCTCGAGAGGAGCCTCGACGGTGGTGCCATCAGTTCCAAACTCGAGCGATACGGTCTGGCCATCGGAGTTCGCGAAGACCTCGGCGAGCAGGCCAGCGTCCTCGATGGCCTGGGATGCGCCATCGCCCACACGAGCCGAAATCAGCATTGCGTCGGGCGGTACGCCCTTGAGTCCCAGCATTTCCATGACACGATCGAACCCGGCGCGGTCACCGCCGTCGCCGAACACTTCGTTCGACTGCGCGGGCGCGATACCGATCTCTTGCAAGCCGGTGGCGGGCGACGTGCGCGGCATGACCTCGAAAGCCAGCGGCTGCTCGTATCCCCGACGCTCAACGAGCACGTCGATCGACCGGCCGGGCTGCGCCATGGCCGACGCCAGCATGATGTCGTTGAAGCTGCGCGCTTCTCGACCGCCGATCTCCAGCACGGTATCGCCAGGACGCAAGCCGGCCTCGATGACCGTGGGATCGACCGGCAGAGCGCCAGCGGCAGGGCCATCGATGGCAACCATGCCCAGGCGCGGGGGCTCGGTCTTGAGCCCAACCATGAACACGAACATGAAGATAAACGCCGCAAGAACAACGTTGGCCACAACGCCCGCGGAGATGACCACGAGCCTCTTGGCAGGGTGGCAGTTCTGATAGCTGTCGGCAGCGTGGCTGGTGGCGTTCGGATTTGCGTCTTCCTGGCCCAGCATCTTCACGTAGCCGCCGAATGGCAACCAGTTGAGGCGGTACTCGGTCGGGCTGATGTCGCTTGGCGCCTCATCGTGGACGGTGAGCCCACGATCGGACAGCTGGGCCCGATAGTCAGCTTCGCTGCTGCCCCGCCGCCAGCCCATGCCCTTGCGGAAGCTCAGGACCGCCGGCCCGAAGCCGACGGCGAACGCGAACACGCGGATGCCCGCCCATCGCGCGGCGACGAAGTGGCCCAATTCGTGGATGACGATGATGAGCCCGAAGCCCACGACCACCAGGGCCAGGTCGAAGGCGGTGGCGGCGAATGGGAGGATCTGCGACATGCCAGATTCTAGATCGGCCAGCGTGGTGCCCGACTGGAAGAAGCCCTTGATGGAGAGAAAGCGCCAACCCGCGTGTTACCGCGGGCCAGCGAGCCTTGGAGTTGGTCGATTTGGAGCCGGATCAGTTGCGGTACTTGACCGAGCAGCCGTAGGCCTGGGTGCGCGAGGTCTCGATGGACTCGCCGGCGAGGTGGGCCGTCAGGGCCTCGTCAACGTAGTTGGTGTCGCCCAGGTTGCGGGCGCTGCGATCGCTATCAATCGCGCCGTGATAGGCAATGCGGCCGTCCTTGGCGATCACGAACATCTCGGGGGTGCGCTTCGCGCCGTACTGGCGGCCGACCTTGCCATCCATGTCCATGAGCACGGGGTTGGCGATGCCGTAGTCCTTGACGGCGCGCTTGTTGCGCTCGACGCCGGCGCCCTGGAGGCCTTCGGCCCCCGAGTTGATGGCCATCCAGACGATGCCCTGATCCGCATACTTCTTGGCCAGGTCCTTCATCGTCGTGTGGTTCTTGTGATGCTTCACGACGAACGGGCAGTCCGGGTTGAACCACTCGATCACGACGGCCTTGGTCGAGTCCTTGGCGAGCACGGCCTCGAGGCTGTGCTCCTTGCCTTCGGTGTCCTTGAGGGTGAACATCGGAGCCATCTCGCCGGTGGTCACACCCTGCTGCGACTGGCCCATGCCGTTCTGGCTGGCCACCGCGACCGATAGGGTCGTCGCCGCGGAAACCGCCGCCACCGTGCTCAGGATCGCTACGCCTTTACGCTTCAGCCAGGTCATGCTTGGCTCCTTCCTATGTCCGGGGCCGAAGCGCCCCGGCACTGGTTCTCGTTCCACGCGTGCTCACCGACTATGACGGCGAGCGTTCCACGCGATCGCGCACACGCGAGATCGCCTCGGTCTGTTTTGGGGGCTGCAGCCCATCGACGGCATAATCGATGAGGTACCAACGCATACCGGCGGCGCGCTCGACCTGGAGCACACCTCGGAGGTTGCCTCCGGAATCACCATCGCCGATACGCAGCGTCATCGTCTCGCCCTCGCTCGAGGCATCACCGATCACCGAGACCAGTGAGACCGAGTCCTGCGCCGGGAAGAACGCCAGGCTCTCGGCACCGTCGACTTGCACGGCGATCACATCGTCTGACCATCGAAGCGAAAGGCCCTCAACCTGCTCCAACGAACGCACGGGCTGCGGCAAGCTCGCCGCCGCTCGGCCGATACGCGAATCAGGAGCGAGCTGGGCGGGAGTCCCGGCTTGCCCGGCTGCCACTTGCAGGTCAATCGAGATCGGGCCGAAGCCCGGCAGGCAGATGTCGTTGCACACCAGCCACTCGACCTCTCCTCGGATCTCGAGCGTCTCGCCCGCGGGTACCGACGGATCGACGGTGATGGGCACGAGGATCGTCGGCCGCCCCTCGTACACGTGGTCGAGGATGTTGCCCGGCGAGATGTACCGCTCCGGGGCGGGCCAGAGCATCGGGCCGACGCTCACACCTTCGGGCAGCGACCACTCGACCATCGGCGGGAATCCGGTGTCATTGAAGCCGTCCCAGTAGATGTGCCAGCCGTCTTCCAGCTCGAAATGGAGACCCAGCAGGAGCGTCTGCCCGGGCCGCACGGTGTCTTGCTCGGCGATCAGCGAGACGCTGGACACCTCATCGGCCTCCTGCGCAACGGACGGCGCGGCGGCTGTCCAGACGAGAGCGGCGGCGAGGGTGGTCGTCAATGGTCGTGGGAGCACCGCGTTCCTCCGCGTCGCGTCACCGGGGGAGCGGGCGTTGTCCGCCCCCGGCGCGCGGGTGTCCTCGAAGCGGCGATGGGAGCATAACGTGATGCTTCACGACCGTATTCCGGGAATCCGCGTCGGCCCAGAACAATTACGTGGTATCCCCCACAGCTGCCAGGATCACACCATGACCAGGATGCAACCAAGAGGCCAGATCCGTCATCGGCTGGCCATCACGACGGTGGCGAGCCTTGCCTCTCTCACGCTCTTGGGCTGCAACACTGGCATCACCGACGCGGACATCGACAACATGTCGCTGACCGACGTACGACTGCTGTGGCTCGACCAACAGGCCGAGCCGGAAGGGCGGCTGGTCCTGCTGATCGACCCCCGCCGTCGCGACGCGTTTGAGAGCGCTCGGCTGCCCGGGGCGGTCCACATCACGCTCCCGGACGTCGCCCTCCAGAGCGGCGTGGACCCCACGCTTGATAGCTACGACAACATCGTGGTGTACGCCGAGGGGCCAGGGGCCCTCTCAGGCCGAGCGATGACCAAGCGGCTGCTGGTGCTGGGCTACGGGCAGACCAAGCTGTTCGGAGGCGGGCTCGTCGAGTGGTCCGACGCGGGATTCCCGATCGAGAGCGGTGAGCCCGAATTCGACCCCGTCGCGCAGCCCGCCCGCGATGTGCGTCGGCCCGTCCCGTAAGCCAACCGAATCCGACACGTACTCCGACACATACCAAAAGAAACAGCCCCCGGTTTGAAGCCGGGGGCTGGAAGCGTGTGGAATCGCCTGGCTCGGTCGGCCTGCCCGATCAGATGACGATGCGATCGAGCGGGTTGGTCAGGCCCAGCGGGGCGCCAGCGTTGGTCCAGCCGCCATCGAGCACCAGGTCGTAGTGCGTCAGCGACGCGATCAGCGGCAGGTTCGAGGTGAGCTGGATCGAGAAGAAGTTGAGCATCTGGCGATCGAGGATCGGGCCGAACGCGTCGAGCACCAGGTTGTTGAAGCTGCCCGCGCCGACCTGGCGGACGGCATTGGCCGTCGTGCCGTCGTTGAAGAACAGCGTGATCTCGACCGCGATGGCTTCGCTCGTCGGGTTGTAGAAGCTCAGCGTCTCGAAGTAGGTCAGGCCGGCCTGCTCGCTGTTGAGGAAGGCGTCGCCGAAGAACCAGGTCGAAGCCGCGCTGTTCTGCGTGGCGATGGCGTTGGCATCACCGTTCTGACGTTCGAGCGCGACACCCGCGATCGCCTCGTTCGAGGAGATCGTGATGCCAGCGGTCACGTCTGCAGCCAGCGAGAGATCCGAAGCCCGGAGCACCAGCGTCTGGCCGGCCTCGATGCTGCGGTTGACCGACACGCTCGGGAGCGGCGCCGTGACGTAATCGCTGGTGATGGTGACCGTTGCCGGCGCATCGCCCGGGTTATAGAGGACGAGCTCGCCCGTGACCTCCGAACCCGAGGAGAAGTTCGGCACGACGTTGAAGGTCGAACCGCCGCTGGGGTCGCCCAGCACGCCGAACGCCTCGCCGTCGACCAGGTCGTAGTGGCTCAGGGCCGCAACGATACCGATGCTGTCCGTGATGGTCGCATCGGTCGGTGCACTGGTCACCATGCCGCCGAACACACCCAGCGGCAGCTGGGTCAGGCCGCTGAGTTCCCAGCCGCCACGGCTGGAGGCGCCCACGGTCTGCTGGATCTGCACATCGGTCCCGCCGACGTTGGCGGTAAGCGTGACGACGACCTCGTGGTCGTTGGGGTTGAAGAACACGAGGAACGACTCGACGCGGCCGGGGCTGCGCTCGAGGCGGGCGAACGCCCACTCTTCGCTGGTGACAGGGGTGAAGGCCTCGCCGATCGCGCCCTCGAAGTCGTAGTGCGAGAAGGTCGCACCGAGCGGCGCGGTCGACTCGATCACGATCGAGTACGGCTGGTTCTCGACGATGCCCGGGAAGACGAACCCACCACGCTCGGCCACAGTCAGGCCGCCGCGGCTACCCGGATCGATCGTCTCGTTCTCGACGAGCGTGAGCGAACCGAGGGATGAATCCTCGTAGAAGATCCGGATCGTGTAATCGACCGACTGGCTCTGGCTGGGGTTGCTCAGCGAGATGAACTCGCTGACGTTGTCGTTGACGAAGCCCTCGGGGTAGGACAGGAAGAAGGTCGCTGGGCGTGCGGCGATGCGGACGGTGTACTCGCCTTGCGCGGAGTTCAGCCCACTCACCAGGATGAAGTAGGCAGCCGAGTCCGAAGCAACATTGAACTCGATGGCGGCGTTGACGCCCTGGAAGCCGGTGGTATCTCGACCGATCTGGACCGGCTCGGAACCCGGGGTCAGCTGCTCGAAGATCGTGACGTCGACATCGAGGAGCGCGCCAGAGGGCGTCACCACCTGGACGAACGTCTGACCCGTCGCGGCCGGGTCGATCCGGAACAGATCGCTATCGGCCGAAGGCTCGATGCGACCGGTGATCTCGGCATCGCCGGTCCGGCCGTCCAGGCCGATCACGGTCGCGAGGCTGAACTGGCCTCGGTTGGCGTGATCATCGCCCGGCGTCGGGATGGTGTCGGGGATCGGGCCCTCAACGCTGATGACGTAGGCCCCAGTCGGGAACATGCTGCCACCATCGAGCTCAACCTGCAGGAAGAAGCGCTCGCCCGGCAGGCCGCTGGCGACGATGTCGTACTCGATCACGCCCGCGGTCGGATCCAGATCGCCCACGCCATTGTCCGTGATCGTGTCGAGCACACTGGTGCCGGCATCGAACACGGTAAGGATCGGCGTGATCATCTGGCCCGTGGAGTCCACACGGACCGTGTGCTGCTGCGGGATCGTCGATGCGTCGGCGATGGTGTCGAAGAAGTACAGATCGGTATCGCCGGGGACATCGATCGCATCGTTGAACTGGCCAGCGCCCGTTTCGGTGGACAGGATGATCTGCTGGGCGATGGTAAACTCGGTCTCATTGGCCACGGGGTCGGCCGCCGGAGCGGTCGCCGACAGGCTGTACGCGCCAGAGTCGGTCGTCACCGTACCCGTTGCACCGCCCACCAGCACAAAGTACTGCTGGCCGCGGACTACACTGAATCGGTACGACGCCGCCGAGAACGCGCCATCGGGGCCCGTCACCGGGTCGTCGGTGCTCGTGCTGAGGTTGATGACCGGGTTGAAGTCCTGGTCGAAGACCTGGATGGTCGGCCGGAGCGTGCTCAGCTCATTGCTGACCGCCGACAGCACCGCAACGCCGCCCGCCGGCGCATTAAAGGTGAACAGGTCGGTGTCGCCAGTCACTTCGATCAGGCCCAGACGCTCGCCGAGGCCAGTGAGCGGCTCGATGACCAACGGCGAGGCGAACGCGAACTCGCCGGCGTCGGGATGGTCGTCGGTCGGGTCGGCGGTGATCGTCAGGTCGTACGAGCCCGAACTCGCTTCGCTGTCCGCACCGAAGACCACCACGTAGTACTCGTTGTACGTGTTGGAGGTCAGGCCGGACGTGCGATCGGCCCCGGTGACCGGGAACTGTGTCTGCGCGTTGACCGTGCCGGGACCGGAGTTGTCGTTGAAGCCGATCGTCAGCAAGATCGGGTTGCCGGCCGGATCCTCGCTGACCTCGAACACCCGAACGACCGGGTCGAAGCCGAAGCTGGTGGACTCGACGTCGATGGTCACGTCGCCGTAGCCCGGCGTGGTGAACCTGAAGATGTCGGTATCGCCCGGCGAGTCGATCACGCCGGAGAATTCACCCTGGCCCAGGAAGTCGAGGATCTCGATGTTCTGGGCAGCGGCGAGTTGGTGGCGGTCGGCGACGTCATCGATCGACGGCGCGCCATCGATCGTCACGGTGTACGCACCCTGCTCGCCGACGTTGGCATCGACACGGATGACGTACTGCTCGCCCTTGGTGGCGAAGAACTGGATCTCGGCCGGCGAGGTGCTCGAGGCCGACACGGGGTTCACACGCAGGGTGCCATCCGTATCAAAGATGGTCACGCGCGGGCGGAACTCCGAGGGGTTGTCCGCCGCAACGGTGATGTTGATCAGGCCGGTCCCGACGGAATAGGTGAAGAACGCATCGTTATCCTCGACACCGCCCGCACGGGTCCGGATCTCGCCGCGGATCTCGCCGTCGCCGTTCTCATCGATCGTCATCGGTGTGTCGAACGTGTAGAACTCAGCGAACAGCTGGCTGAAGTCGTCGTGATCGTCAACACCAAGCAGGTTCGGCGAGCTGTTGATCATGAGCTCGTACGAACCCGTAGCACGCCGCCAGTCGACCAGATCGGGATCGGCCAGGAAGGTGTCCAGCTGGCCACTCTCGACCACGATGAAGTACTGTTCGGTGTTGACCGTCGGGAACACCACTCGTGGGTCGCGATCGCTGAAGATGCGGCCGTCGATCTCGGTGTCACCCTGGCCGTACAGCGTGTCGCCCACGAGGTCCAACGAGCCGAAGGGCTGCTCGGAGCGTGTGCCGGAGAAGCCCGGGTTGTCATCGTTCGAGGCGATGAGCTGCAGGTCGTTGTTAAAGACGCGGATCTTGGCGTCCAAGGGGCTGTCATAGATCTTGCTGATCGTCGTCGTCTCATCCGGCGACGCCGGCGTGTTGAGGTCGTCGCGGAACTCAACAAACTGGTCCAAGAGTTGCAACGTCGCGATGCGGATCTCGGTCGTGCCGGTGTCCGAAGCGCGGAAGGTGTAGATATCGAAGTCGGTGATGTCCTCGATGAGGCCGAGTTCCTGGGCCTGAGAAACCGCCCAGCCGCTCGGGGTGACATCGAAGTTGCGCACCTGGTACGCCGACTGGGGCAAGGCCGTGAAGTTGCGACCGTCGCCGAACGTCGTCGAGCTGAGACCAATACGGGAGATCCGCGGATCGTCGAACTCCGCCCGGTCCAGATCCATGCCGATCGGCTCCGCATAGCTGCCGATGACATCGTCGAAGACCTGGTCGCCGTCGGTGTCCGGCGGGAGCGCGTCGGAGATCATCGAGAACGTATAACGGCCGTTGCCGCCAACGGAACTGATCTCAAGGTAATAGACCTCGCCAGCAAAGAACTGAACATCTTGATCGTCACCGATCTCGATGACACGGCTCTCATCGATCGCATTGGGATCTAGCAGCGACGGATCCAGCGAGCCCGACGGATCGGTTGGTGGTCCAGGCGGGAAGAGGATGTCGTTCGTGTAGACGATTCGGAAGCTCGAATCGTAAATCCGGATCTCTGTATCCACGCCAGGCAGGAAGTCGCCACTGACTGTCAGGCGCAAGCTCGCCGCGCGCCGATCGTCGCGGTCCCACTGTGTCGGGATCTCGTCATTGAAATTTTCGAGCGCAAACACGGTGTCCGTGGAGCCCAAGCCCATCGGCGTCCAAGTCCAATCGAGGATGAACGGGTCGTACGTAAGCTGCGCGAGGCGGGCGGCCGGGAGGCCATCGGCGATCGTGAAGTCGCCGCCGATGTACACCACCGGGTTCGTGTCGAACGGGGCAACGCCAACGCCAAACTCGCCATCGACGAAGACGTTGATCGTGTGCACGGGGCCGTTGGTGCCGGGAGGGCCGCCGCCAGCGCCGAGGGCCGTACCAAGGGCGGCCCAGCCAAAGCCGGTGGTGAAGCTGCCGATGTTGTTGAGCGCACCACCGCCACCAGTCGAGAAGTCGCCGCCGACGACCAGTTCTTCGATGGCCGCGTCGCCGTCGGCATCCCGATCCCAGACGTCCAGCGCGAGCACGGGCCCATCCGTGCCGCCGCCCATGTTGTTGACCTCGAAGGCGCCGAGACCGCCCATGCCCCCTGGGTTGAACTGGAGCAGGGCGATGTTGCTCGAGCCCACGCCGCCGAGGGCGTTGAACTCGCCGCCGACCGCCAGCGCGGGGACGAGCTCGTCCTCCATGGAGTAGGGATCTGCGATGAGGTGCGTCTGCAGGGCGTTGACATCTCCGACACCGCCCACAATGAACGTGCCGCCGAGGACCAGGGCCTCGGCCATCTCGTCGTAGAAGATCGAGCGGAGCGTGCCGCCGTCGCTGCCCACGTAGAGCGTGTCGGGCGTCTCGTCGCCCATCTCCGGGTCGACGAAGTCGATGTTGTCCAGCGCCCGCACGGAGCCGCCGGTGCCGTCAAGCAGCTGCACGTAGCTCCCGGCGAAGATCGGATCTCCCTCCGCGATGCTGCCATACACGCCGAGCCCAAAGTCGCCGCCAATAAAGAGCTGGGCCTCCTCGTCGTCGGCGTCGCTCGCATCCCAGACGTGCAACGACCGCACGTCGCCGCCCGGGTTGAACGGCAGCGGCGTCAGGACGTACTCCTGCACCGTCGGATCATCGTCGTACCAGTACGCCGCGATGAACGGAGCCGTCTGGAAGTCGGCAAACTGGAACTCACCGCCGATGATCAGGGCGGTGCCACCAACTTCGCGATTGGGGTCGTACGTCCACGACTCCATCGCCAAGATGGTCATGTCAACGCCCGCTCGGACAGGCCACCAGTCCTGCGCATCCCAGATGCCCAGGAAGTCGCGGGTGATCGGGGCGCCGGTGTCGTTATCCGTGCCCTTGATGATGAACTGGCCCTGGCCGCCGGCAAACAGGGCGTCGCCGACATCGTCGTTGTCGCCCTCGTAGCCGCCGAGCATGTCGACCGGCACCGTGAACTGGAAGAGATCCGTGTCGCCGAAGCTGTGGATGCGACCGGTGCCGACGGCTTCCTGCACGTAACTGCGATCGGAGACCGGGTTCACGACATCATCGAAGATGCCATTCGGATCGACGAACGTGCGCGTGTACAGGAACGGGTCGCTCCAGCGCAGCGGCGTGGCCTCCTCGAACGTACCACGGATGAAGTCGAATTGGGTCGGGTCGCCGAAGCCGGCGGCGGGGTCGAAGTCCAGCTCGTTCCCGTCGGGATCATCGCCTTCGGGGCGGGAGACGTGGTCGTCAACGTCCTGCGTTGGGATGAACGTCGCGTTGCTCTCGATGAACACGTTGTACGTGCCGCCGTTGAACGTGTCGAAGTTCTCGATGACGATGAAGTACTCGGTGTCGGTCTCGAGCTGGATCTGCAGATCCGCCCCGATCGGAAGATCGCTGAAGCCGATGAGATCGGTATTCTGGTCGTACATCCGCACCGCGGGATCTAGCAGCGGGATCAGGCCCGCGGGGAACGCGCCGGCAAAGGTCAGGCCGCCACCCTGCGTCGTAAATCGATAGAGGCGCGTGTCGAACCCGTCGGCGATGCCATCGAAGATCTCGCCGCGCCGGCTGACCGGATCGATGTCGATCTGCGTCGCCGCCGCCTCGGCGCGGAGGATGAACTGGCCCGTCGTCTGAGCACCACCGGGAGTGAACTCGTCGCCGCGCACACGCACGAAGAACGTGGCATCGGCCGAGCTTTCGACCACGGAGAAGGCGGTCTGCAGGCGGCCGGTGAGGCTGTCGCCGGTGATGAACTGGCCCTGCTCGTCGTAGACATCAAGCCTCGGGTCGAAGTCCGAGGGCGGGAAGCTTGGGAGCGCGGCGTAGAAGCTCGCCAGCGAGTCGAACGCGGCGTCGCTGCCGGTCTCGACACGGTACACGATGTCGTCGCCGGGCAGCGTGATGTTGCCAGCCGCCTCACCCGCACCGAAGCGAGCCGGAGGCACGGCCATCGGGTCCGTCTCGATCACCAGGTCGGTGTTGGTGATGGCGTCGACACGGATGGTGTACGAGCCGGTGCTCAGCTGGCCCGCGTTGTCCACATCGCTGCGAACGACAACGAAGTAGGTCTCGCCCGCCTCGGCGATGAAGCTCGTCCAGCCGTCGTCGAAGAACCCCTCGGTGAGCTGGCCCTGGCTCGAGCCGGCCGAGATCAGCGTCCCGTCGATGCCGTACACCTCGACGCGTGAGTCGAGGGTGGAGCCGCCGCCATTGATGGTGTCGGCCCAAACGGTCACAAAGTCGTCCTGAGGCGCGACGAAGCGGAAGAGGTCGTCGGAAAGATCCGGCGTGACATCTTCGATGATGCCGTCCTCATCGCCCTCGCCGGTCACGCCATCGATCACGATCTCCGTACCGGACATCGCATCGAGCGGCAGATCGAAGCTTGGATGATCACCACCCAGCAGGATGCGAGCCTCGAGCTGCTCCATCGACTGGCCCGTCGAGTGGACACCGTCCTCGCGGTGCTCGGCGCGGCCCGCCGAGCGGTACAGCGAAAGGAGTCGGCCCAGACCGCGGACGGCCTTGGCGTGGCGAGACGAACCGGGACGTAGGCCACTCATGCTCTTGCTCCAAGTATCGATCGGCGTCATGCCGGCTACTGGGGTGTGATCCTCTGGGGATCTTGGGGGCTCCCTCACGGGGTCGTGGGGCCGGAGCCCTGTCTTAGGTCGATGACGGTGTCACCAACACGCTGGGCGTGGAGCGGGATGCAGGGCCTCCGCTCGACCGTGAACGCATTCGGTCGGCGAAGGATACCGCCTGTCGGCGGCTCCCGCCTGCCACGCAGTCCGCACGGGTCAGGATACCAAGCGGCACCCCCACTTGTCCAGCCCATTTGCCAGACCCGCGCAACTCCGCACAATCCTCTTCGCCTCCTGAGCGGTCGGGGTTGCAGGGAGCAGGGCACGGAAGCGACCCGATTCTTGCTCAACGGGGGAAACCATGTTCTGGTTTTGATCTAGTCCGCGTTCTTCGGCTCGGCCGCCATCCGGACCGCGGTCTGGACCTGGATCTCGCCCGGGTCATACAGCGGCAGAGGGCAGGTCGCCTGGGAGATCAGCAGCGGCACCTCGCTCGAGCCCAGGATAATCGCCTCGGCACCCCGGTCGGCCAGGCGCTCGATCACCCCCGCTAGCCGCTTCCGAGACGCTTCCCGCGCCTCACCAAGCACGAGCTCCTGGAAGATGATCGCATCGACCTCGTCGACCTCTTCGGGGCTCGGCGTCATGACCTTCACGCCCTTGAGGCCCAGGTGCGTTTGGTAGGCCGAACCATTGGTGACCAGGCGGGTACCCAAGATGCCGACGCGCTCCCGCCCATCCTCGCCCACCTTGTTGGCCAGTAATTGGGCCATGGTCAGCCATGGGATCGAACACCCGGTCTCGGCCATCTGGACGGCGTGCTGTACCACATGGTCGGGCGTGAGGCAGAAATCCGCACCAGCAGACGCCAGGCACTCGGCCGACTGTCGGAGCAGGTTGCCAACGGTTTCCCAGTCCTGCTCGGCGATCGCGGTGAGGTACTGCTCGAAGGGCTCGCCGTGCATCGTCACCGCGGGCCGATTCCCAGGCATGGTGAGCTGGGTGGCCAATCGGTGGAACTGGCGGTACGTCACGGCGGCGCCCTCGGGGCTGACCGCGACGATGCCGACGTGTTGTGCTGGCTCTGCCTGAGATGGCACCGCGGGCCTCCGTTCTGAGCCGATCGCCTCCGACCAGCGCGCCATCCTCGCGGTGCATCCTCGCAGACCGTCCCTCACCGGTCAACCCCCAAGGCCTGCGGGCCTACCGTCCGTCCAGGATGGCCCCAAACCCGTTCGACACGCTCGGCTTACCGGTGCGATTCGATCTGACCCATACACAGATCGAACAGGCCTTCATGGTCCGCATGGCCCAGGCCCATCCCGATCTGGCGGGCGACTCCGCAGAAGCCGACGCGGCCGCCCTGAATGACGCCAAACGCCAACTGGCCGATCCCGAGTCCCGCGCTCGAGCGGTGCTGGCGATCCGCGCGCCGCACGCCGAAGCTCCACCACTCTCGCCCGAGTTTCTGGCGGAAATCCTCGAAGTCCGCCAGGAAGCGGAGGAGGCCACCGCGTCAGGCGATCAAGAGGCCGTGGAGCGGTGGCGCGCCTGGGCCGCCGAGCGTCGCGCCGCAATCATCTCGGAACTGGAATCCACCCTCGGCGGCGACACGGATTCGGTCGATGAGAGCAAGGCGAGCATCGCGGTTGGCGTGCTCCAGCAGTGGCGGTACTTCGAGCGCATGCTCGAACAGGTCGGCGTGCCCGCCCACGCCCCGGACGCCTGACCGCGAGCGACAGCCGACACATGACCCCCGCCACCACGCCCCCCCCACCAACCGAGGTTGCCGCGGCCCTTCCCGAGACGGGCAACGGCCTCGCGCTGGGGCTTGTCCTGCTGATGTCGGGGTTGCTCGTCTGCTCCGCCGCCGCCTCGGGCAGCGAGACCGCGATGTTTGGGCTCACCCACGGCGAGCGCGTCGCACTGCGTCGCCAAGCGCCCAAGGCCGCCCGCATCATCGACGAGTTGCTCGACAAGCCACGCCGCCTGCTCATCTGCGTGCTGCTGCTGAACATGGTGGTCAATGTTCTGTACTTCGCGGCGGCCGCATTGCTTCTGCAGACCACACGCTCGCCGCTGTGGGGCGTGCTCGCGGCGGTCGTGCCGCTGGTGCTGATCATCATGTTCGGCGAGGTGCTCGCCAAGTTGCTCGCAGACACGTTCCGTACGCGCTGGGCACGCATCGCCGCGCCGGTACTGCTTTCGGTCAGCATTGCCCTGGGCAATCTGCTCATGGCGCTCGACTCGCTGATCGTCGCGCCGCTCGCTCGGCTTTTTCTGCACGATACAAAGCACCAGACGCAGGATCACACAGACGTGCGCGGCCTGATCCGTGCGGGGGCCGAGCACGGCGCGATCGACGACCACGAACAGGACCTGCTCGAAGGCGTGGTAGGCCTCAGCACCGTGCGCGCTCGGGCGGCGATGACGCCCCGCATGGATCTACCCATCGCGTCGGAGACGATGCCGCTGGACGAGTTGATCGAGCTGGCCCACACATCGAACTCGCATCGACTGCCCGTGCTCGACGATCGAGGAACGACGATCGCGCGAATCCTCGATGTGAAGGCAACCTTGGCAACGGGGCATCCGGTGCTCGAGAAGCCGATCTACGTGCCCGAGAACGCGCGCGTCGATCGCGTGCTCGACCAGCTCCGTGAGAGCAAGGCTCGCACGGCGGTGTGCGTCGATGAGCACGGCGACAGCACGGGCCTGCTCGAGCCGGCCGCGCTCATGCGCGGCATCGTCGGGTTGTCGGTCGAGTACGGACGATCGGACGGCGACGGCATCATCATGGTGAGCCTCGGCTGCTGGAGCGTTCCCGGGCGCGTGCCAATCGCCGAGGTCGCTCGCCTGTTTACCGAGCGATCGTTCGCGGACTTCGCGTTCCCGCCCGAGGCCGCGACCATCGCCGGCGCGGTCGTGACCACCCTCGGTCGGATTGCGGAACCCGGCGACGCGGTGGATTTTGGACCCATCCACGCCGAGGTGGAGTCGGTGTCGGGACGCACCATCGAGCGCGTGCTGGTTCGGCTGGGAGAGTCCACGGCTGATGATCATGGTGCCGAGAGCGAGGAGCCCTCGCCATGAGCACGGCCGAGATCGTCATGTGGACGTTCATCGCGCTCTTCGGCCTCGCCGGCTCCGCCCTGGCGAGCGGCCTGGAGATGGGCGTGTACTCGCTCGGTAGGCTCGGCCTGGAAACCCGAGCGCTCCGCGGCGAGGCCAACGCCGTCATGCTCCGCGCCGACATCGCCCGGACCGATCGGCTGCTGTCGACTCTGCTCGTGCATAACAACGTGTGCAACTACATCGGTGTGCTCGGCGTCTCGGCCCTGCTCGCCGCGACGGGCATGGGCCCGATCCTGCTCTTGGTCGTGCAGTCGGTTCTCGTGACGCCCATCGTCCTCATATTTGGCGAGTCTTTGCCGAAGGAACTCTTCCGCAGCGGCGCCGACCGACTGACCTACGCGTTCGCGCCGATCCTGAAGGGCCTGCGCACGTTCTACGTGCTCACCGGATCGGTCCCCCTGGTCATCATGGCCAGCCGCTGGCTCTCGCGACTGATTGGCGGCGGCGGCCTCGGCGGTTCGTCGGACGCCCGCCAACGCATGGCCAACGTGCTGAAGGAAGCCGGTGGGCCGACCGGCATGACCGACGCACACTCCTCGCTGCTGGACCGCGCCATGGCGCTCGGACGCGGCCGCGTCAGCGAGGAGATGGTGCCGTGGTCGATCGCCCAGAAGGTCCAGGCGGATTGGTCACCGGACCGGATCGTCCGATCGCTTGGAACGACGCCCGCCACGACGGTGCCGGTCACCGATGGCAAGGGGCACGTGCTCGGCGTTGCCTGGGCGGTCTCCCTATTGGCACGTCGGCCCATCGACTTGGATGCGCTCGAAGCGGGCATCGAGGTCGCGCCAGAGACGCCGTCGGTGGTCGCCATCCGCAGGATGCTGGCCGGGAAAACCGACCTGGCGATCGTCACGCAGAACGGCAAGCCCATCGGCGTCGTTGGACTCCAAGACCTGACCGAGCCGTTACTGGACTCGTGACGGCCAAGCCGCGCCCGGACAAACCGCCCCAGCGAGCGAAATAGTGCGAAACTCTGGCGTGTTGGCACGCCGGAGCCAGCACCACGGAGACCACCCATGCCACCCGAGCAAGCCCCCAGCTACGAGACCGCCCAGCCGACCAAGCGACCGATTGCCGGCATCGTCGGTACGGTCGTGATCTTCGCGCTCGCAGCCGCCTTGCTCTTCCGCATGGTCCTCGGCGGTGGCAGTGTTGCGCCGACACCCGAGTTCATGCCGACAACGACGAACCTCGCATCGATGCAGTTCTCAGACGACAAGCCCGTCGTGGCGATCGTGACGGCCGACTGGTGCCCGCCTTGCCAGGCACTCAAGAAGAACGCGCTGACCGACGAGCGCGTCGTGGAGTTCCTCGCGAGCGAAGCCCAAGCGGTGATGATCGACGGCACCGATACGGGCGCCGCGAGCGAGACGCTGCAGCAACTCGGCGTCCGTGTCTTTCCGAGCACCGTCGTCGTGCGCAACGGCAAGCCGGTCGCGACACTCGAAGGCAACATGAGCGCCGACCGCTACCTCGCATGGCTCGAGGGCCAGCTCTAACCCGCGCCGTCGAGCCTCGACGCGATCGCATCGAGCCGACGCCGGTACGCCCCACCGCCCAGGTTGGCGTCCTCGGCCCTCAGACGGAGCAAATGGCTGCGAAGCGTGCGCGCAAGCGGGGCCCCGCTCGCGGCGCTCCCCGCCCGCATGCGATCCTGCCGCTCTTGATCGATCAGCTCGAGTAGACGCACCCAGACGTCCCAGTATTCGTCACCATCCGCGATCGATACCCGCGCGGCAAGATCGCGGTACGAGCGGGTTGCGCGATCACGGGCACCCAATACGTCGTGTGCGCGCGCGATCAGGCTTAGGGCGGGCGTGGAGTCCAAGCCGCGAAGCAGGGAGAGCGTCTCGCGCGCATTGGCGGCGCTCGCGCGCCCCATGAGGATTGCCGCGAGGCGAAGCCGAAGTCTCTCGGCGTCCAGTTCGGCTGCGGCAGCGTGCGCATCGAGGAACGCGAGCGCGCGCCGGAGAGTTTCCGCGGAATCGCGGTCACTGGCATCTGGTGCGAGCCCGGACACCAGCGACGTGTGCACGGCCCCGGCCAAGGCGATCGCGTCCGCTCGGGTCCCCGGATCGTCGCTCGCCATGGCCGCTTGGGCATCGTCGAGCGCTGCACGGCTGCTGGGGTCATCTCGCAAGAGCAGGGCGGCGCGGCCGAGCCTCCAGCGGTCCGCCGATGCGTGCGCCGGGAATCGATCGAGCGCCGCAGTCAAGATCGAGAGCCGTTGGTCGGCATCGAGGTGGGCGGCCGGGGGCAGGAGCGCGAGCGTCGCTGCGGGCGCAAGCAGGCCGTCGAGGTTGCGCGACTCGGCGCCGAGAAGGTGCACCACAAGGTCCATCGCACGGGACTGCCACGCCGCGGCTTGCTCGGGATCTCGGGCGGCCTGCGCTCCGACGAGGTAGAGCCTGGCAAGGAGGACGCGAGCCGGATCGCGTTCGACCGGCACCGCAAACGGGAGTCCGGCCTCGACTGCCTCTTCGGACGCGATGCGGATCCGTGACAGCATGCCCTCGAGCAAACGCCTTGCCCGGGCGTCGGATAGGGGCTCGTCGCGGCTTACCAGAGCCCGCGCCGCACGCAGAACCACCTCGGAGGACGCTTCGGTCCAGCCCTGATATCGCTGGGCGATTGCCGCCAGCCTGGAGTCCGCGAGCGCGGCCCGCTCTGCACGTGAGCCGCCCAGGTCGCGGCGGTGTTCGAGGGCGAGCACCTCCCGCGCCGCTCGCTCGATCTCTCGGGCCTCGGCGTGCACTCGGGCACGGGCCTCGACGGCGAGAACCCCGAGCGACGGAACGGCAACGCCTTCTCCGCTGACAAATGGCGGGGCAACGGAAGCCTCACCGAGGGCATCCAGTCGCGCTGGCAGATCGCCCGCAAGGAGTGCGTTGAGCAGGACCGCCTCGGCGATGATGGGATCCCCACCACCGTTCTGTTCCGTGACCCCCTCAAGCAGATCGCGTGCTCTGGTCTTGCCATCTTGTCCGCCTTGCGCGCGCAACGCGATGGCCATCGAGACATCGCGCAGCCGCGAGGCCGCGCCCTCAGGCACGCGCACAGACGCCAGGACTTGGATCGCCTTGTCCGCGTCGGCTTCGGGTCCCGATGCGGCAACCTGGAGCGCCATCGCGCGGCCTATCAGCAACGGCCGGCGGACCACCAACTCCTGCTCGGCCAGCCGGCGGTTCAGCTCTCGGTCGGATTCCGAGATTTCCTCGCCAGCGTCGAGCAATGCCCGCTGGGCGCGGAATCGATCGTCGATCAGTCCACCCGCGGTGTCCGCGAGGGCGTACGCCTCCTCGGCTCGAGCCAGAGCACGGCTCCGACCGGGGCCGTCGTGCAACCCGACGACGAGTCGAGCATCGTCCAGCGACACACTGAGGCGCAACAGCGTGTCGGCGGCCTGATCGAGCAACCAGATCGGGCGCTGGGGGTCGTCCGGGTGTGCCGCCATGAGCGCCTCGCGAGCGGCGAGTGCGCGTCCGATCGCGTCATCGCGGGCCGAGCCCTGAATGCCACCGCTCAGGGCTTCTTCGCGCAGCGTTTCGACTCGCTCCAGCAGCTCTGCTCGATCCTGCCCGGTCGCGGATGGCGAGCCGAACGCGATGGCACAGGCGACGATGGACGCTGCGAGCGGTTTGTTCATCGACGTCGCAGCTCCGATTCGGGCAGCAGGCGGTACGAGCCCTCGCCGCCGCCGTGCACCTCGGCGATCGCACGCATCACGCCGGTCGGGTCTTCTTCAAGGAACTGAACGCACTTGACCTGCACCGCGCGCGCGGGCGGCCCGAAGATGCTCTTGAGCACCGGGTTGGCCCGATCGAGTTCGGCGAGGATCGCTGCTCGGCCGGGCCCCCAATCACCGGCGGCGTCGCGCCCATCGGTGCGACGGATGCTGCGCGAAAGCAGGAAGACCACCTCGGGCTTGCGATCGAGTGCTTCCAGCAGCCCATCGAGTGGGTTGCTTGCGCCGCGTGCCTGCGCCGATTCGAGCCAGACCAGCGCTTCGGCCTTGCGCGCGGGTGAGGCTGGCACGATCCCGGCGCTCGGAAAGACACGCACGCCTGGCTCGTCAGCCGCGCCGCCTGGGCGACGCCCAAAGAGGACGATGGCAAACGACTGATCCGGTGCGAGGGCCGACACGGATCTGCGGAGCTCTTCGAGCACGAACGGCAGGCTGGTGACCATCGCTCCGCTGGCATCAACGGCGTACACCACGCTGCGGGCGCGCTGGGCGCTGACACCGGCGAAGCTCGCGCCGTCGAGTGAGGCGGTGGCATCGAGGTCGGTGAGTCCCGAGAACGCGCCGGCGCCCGCATCGCTCGCACGGTCGAGCAGGGGCGCAGCGGCGTCCGGGACGCCGCGTCCGACTTCGACCGGGTCTGGAGCCTCGATCTGGGCCGAGGCAAGGCGCTCTAAAGCAGAATCCAGGGTTGCCCGAGCGACCGCCTCGCTGGATTCGGCATCATCGATCGGATCGGCATCGGCGGTCTCGTCGTCCGCCACCGTTGGCTCGTCGAAGGTGTCGAGGGCCTCTGCCGGCATGATGGGCGCGCCCAGATCGAGGCTCGCCACCGTGCCGCGCCCGGACGTGGCGACCCCGCGGAGCAGCAGAGCGAGGGTCATGAGAAGCACGGCGTGGAGCACGACCGAGGCGAAGATCGCAAGAACGACTCGAGAGCCGTGGTTTCCTGCGAGCCGTCCGAACCACCTCGCCTGGAGCCGGCCCCCAGACGCAGGGCTCTGTCGATCGTGTGCTCGGCGTGTGTCGGTCGAAAGCCGCTTCCGATTACGGACGTTGGACCTGATCGCCGCTGCCGGGCGACGCCACCACTTCGGTGTTCGGCGTGAAATGCCGTGCTTCCGCCGGGGTGCGGGGCCGTACCAGTGCCGCATGCCAGCATGGTATTCGCAGTGGACTCGAAATTGTCTGGGACTATCCCGGGCCGTTTGGCGGGGCTGGCGCGTGATTCGCCCGTATGCGGGGGCTGGGAAGTCGATGGCGTCCCCTATCGTCTTGTATGCCCCACGCCGGACTGGTCGACTTAACCCTGGCCCATTCGCCCGACGCCGACGACATGGCCATGTGGTGGCCGCTCACGGGGTTCATCGCCCCGGATGGTGAGTTGCTGCGTCCTCCGGCGATCGACACTGGGCGTTTTGCGTTTACGCCGCAGCCGGAGGACGTAGAGGCGCTCAACAAAACGGCGCGTGACAATCCCCTGGACATCACCGCGATCTCGGCGGCGGCGTGGCCGGCGCTGTCGGACCTGTACCTCATCACGGACTGCGGCGCGTCGTTCGGTGAGGGGTATGGACCGAAGATCGTGGCTAAGGCCGACGCTCCGCTGCACTGCGACGGCTGCCTGCGGGCGCAAAAGCCCGACATCGCGATCCCTGGCTTGAACACGACGGCGGCGATGGTGCTGAAGATGGTCTTGGCGGACGCGGCCGACGATATCACGCTGGTGGAGATGCCGTTCCAGCGAGTTGCGCCGTCGGTGCTCGAGGGCAGCGTCGGCGCTGGCGTGCTCATCCATGAAGCCCAGCTGACGTTTGCGGACATGGGCCTGAAGCAGGTGCTCGACCTTGGGGCGTGGTGGCACGAGCAGACCCACAAGCCGCTGCCGCTGGGGCTCAACGTCATCCGGCGGGGTCTGGACAACGAGCATGGGGCGGGCACGACCGCCGAGGTGAGCCGCCTGCTGAGCGCCTCGGTGGCCCACGCACGGGCGAACGCGGAGGACACCCGCGAGTATCTGCTGCTGCACAGCGATAGCCGGCCCGAGTGGAAGGACGCCACGCTGCTCGATCGCTACCTCTCGATGTACGTCAGCGAGCTGACGGCGAGCATGGGGGATGTCGGCCGCGAGGCCCTGGGCGTGCTCTACGCCCGAGCCCACGACGCGGGGCTGCTGCAAACGCCTGTTGGACCAGAGGTTGTGTGAGCCGGGATTCGACGCGGATTTTTCTGGGCTCGGCTGCAAGGAAAGCGGGACATCCGCGACCCATGGGAGCGGTTTCCGCTGTCTGCGAGCCGTGAGAGCGTCACGCCGGACGCCGAGCCGCCGTATCCGCCTCGGGCCACGCCTTTGGAGCCCGACCCAACAGGAGCCAGAAAGACCATGCCGACCCCATCCCTTCACCGCTGCCTCGTGCCCCTCGCCCTGGCTGTTGCCGGGCCCGCGCTGGCCCAGTCCACCGCGACCTATCGCGTGACGTTCGACTCGGTGTGGTCGGCCGCGACGCACCCGGCGTCCTTCCCGCCTGATCCCCACTACTCGCCGCTCGTTGGCGCGACGCACAACGCCGATGCGACGCTCTGGGAGGTCGGCGGGCTGGCCAGCAACGGCATCGAGGTCATGGCCGAGATCGGATCGCCGACGCCGCTGCTGAACGAGATCGCGGCGTTGGCCGCCACCGGCGTGATCGGCCAGAGCCTTCGCGGCGATCCGATGCGCGTGTCGCCGGGTCGCGTGACGATCGAGTTTGAGACCGGGAGCGACCACCCGCTGCTCACGATGGTCACCATGATCGCGCCGAGCCCGGACTGGTTCGTTGGCACGCAGAGCCTGTCGCTGCGCGATGGCAATGGGTGGATCCAGCGCATCGACCACGAGCTATGGCCGTACGACGCCGGCACCGACTCGGGCTCGAGCTATCGCTCGCCCAACTTCGACACGCAGCCGCAGGAGCCGATCGCGCGGATCGCCAGCGAGTTCCCCTTCACCGGCACGCCGGCGCTGGGCACCTACACCATTGAATTGATCGACGTTGAGTGCACGGCCGACTTCGATGGCGATGGCGATCTGAGCATCTTCGACTTCCTGGCCTACCAGAACGCGTTCGACGCGGGTAGCCCGCTGGCCGATCTCGACGGTGATGGCAGCCTCACGCTATTCGACTTCCTCGCGTTCCAGAACGCGTTCGACACGGGTTGCTAGTCCACAGGACGTCGATCCGCAGCGAGAACACACTTCAGCTTGCTGACCAGCGGGGGGTGGCTACGTGCCGCCCCTCTTTTCTTGTTCATTCGAGAACGCGGGCACACACCGGGGCGAACGCTGTGTCTGAACGCGGGGGTACGCCGCTACGGATCTAGCCGCCAACCAACCTCGCCGTCGAGTCTCTCGCGAAGGTGTGAGCGCAGGTCTCCACGGAGCGGCGACGCATCAAAAGCCTGGGCTTCGAGGAACGCTCGCAAGTCGTCCATCGCTTCGCGGGCTTCGGAGTTGCTGAGGTTCTTCGTCAGTTGCAGCCTATCGCCGTATAGCAGGAAGCTCTGGCTCCAAGACTCATCGGCGTCGAGTGGCTCGCCAGGCCCGCTCCGACGGCAAGCTGACCCAAGTGCTTCGGCAAGTTGCTTAGGCGCGACACTCCTGGCCACGATTCCGCCCCCCACCCATCGCGAGAGGAGGTCAACCTCCGCGGCGTCGACCCCGGGCCACGCAGACATCGAGTCGCGCAGGGTCTGGGTCGCGGCGTAGGCCACAATATCGGCGGCCATCACAACTTGCATCGCCCGGACGAGTGAAGGCAGTTCCAGTTGGCCGTCAACGTACCACGCGGCGGCTCGATCAAACTCCTCGTCGATGATCTGCAGGTCTTCCGGGGTGACCACGACCTCGAGTCCACTCATGACGACGTGGTTTGCTCCGGTCGCGAGGAGCGTTCTGTGGAAGAACCACACGTGCAGCGCGACGATGATCAACGCGATCGACGCGCCGGCGAGTCCGCCTACCGCGTAGCGACCCAAGTGTCGCTCGGGCGGGATGCCATCCCGTTCGGCCGCGTCGGCATCCCAGTCGCGAATGGTGTCCTTGGCCATGCCGTATTTGTACGCCTCTGTCGGAGCACGGGTTATGTGCGGGGCAGGACGAGGACGTATCATGAACTTGCGTTGCCGGCGCTGCCGGGAACGCCCATTCACGGGGGTACATCCATGATCATCAGGATTGCAGCAGGCGTTGGCGTCCTATCCGCTAGTTCCGTTGTCATAGGCCGACAGGAATCCGACAGCGAGACCGCGTCAACCACACAGCAGACCGTTGAGGCTGCGGGCGAGGCGGCCCGCACGATCGCGCAGGCCGCCAGCGAGTTGACCGTTGGCGACGTGCTGGCTTTCGTGGTCGTTGGGGCGCTTGCTGGCGCGATCGTTGGGCGGATCTTCTCGGGCAAGATGAAGGGGTACGGGGCCGGGCTCAACATGCTCATCGGCCTGATCGGTGCTGCCATCGGCGGCGTGCTGTTTGCACAGCTCGGCCTGGACTTCGATCTGGGATCCTTCGATGTGACCTACTCGAGCCTGCTCGCGGCGCTTGTCGGCGCGGTGCTCTTGCTCGCACCGATCGTCTTGTATACCCAGCATCGCGAAGCCAAGAAGAAGGCCGCCGAGCAGAAGAAGCTGGACAAGCAGGCTCAGAAGATCGCCGACAAGAAGATGGGCAACTAGGGCAACCGCTCGCTCACTACGTCCAAGGCTCTGGCTAATCCGGGACAACTTGGCGAAGCAGCAGCGCATACAGCTGCTCACGCTGGGCCTCGTCGAGCTCGCGGTAGATGCGGACCATCGTGGCCCGCCGCTGCTCGGGCGTGGCTTCGAGCCTCGTGTCCTTGATGTGCTCGAGCACGACCTCGCGGATCGACGCTCGCTGGGCATCGCTCGTCTCGATCGCGGTGTTGATGCTCTCGAGCAGCTCGCGATAGCGTGACAACGACTGGTCGTACGCCTCGCGGACTTCTTGCTGGAAGAGCTGGAACGCCAGGCGCTGCCGCGCCGCGGATATCACTGGATCGTCGCTGGACATCACCAATTGCGGATCGACGCGGTCGCCGGGCATGCCACCCATCTGGTCGATCACCTCGTTGCCCATCCGATCATTTGCCTGGCCGTCCATCTGGCCGGCCATTGCTTCGCCGAGGCGGCGTTCGAGGCGTTCGCCCATGCGCTGTGCGAGCAACGCGGCCCAGTACTCGTCGACCATGGCGCGCAGTCCATCGGCGTGCTCGGGCCCGAGCGCTTCGGCGAGGTCGTCGAGCAGGGGCGCATGCGGCTGGCCGGGCTCGAAGCGCTGCCACATTGCCCGCATCTCGTCGCGCGCGGCGTCGGCTTCACCAGCCACAACGAGATCGCTGATCACGCGGACGGCGTCGAGCTCGTCGACCATGAGCATGCGCATCGCCTCTCGCCGGGCCGTAGCTACCGCGCGTACGCGTTCGGACACTTCGGAGTCGATGCCGCCCTGCGCTGCCAGCAGTTCAGCCGCGGCGAGCTCCGGCCGGCCCTCAACCGGCTCGAGTCGGCCATCGAGACCGTAATTCAGCAGGGTCGGCACCTGCTCAACAGTTGGGCCAGAGAGGAGACCGTCCTGGGCTGTCGCATTCTGCGCCATCGCGAGCCCGACACTCAGTGCAGCGGCGATCAAGATTCGTGGTAATGCCATGCCTTCGTACTCCTCGAAGAGGTTGGCTTAGCGGATGCGCTGGAAGAAGTTGATCAGCTCGCGTGTGCGTGGGTCGCGCAGCACGAGGCTCCCATCGGGCTCAAAGCCGTACGCGAACACGGATCGCCCGCCCGCATCCCAGACGACGCTGAGCATGCCGCTGGCAGCGCTCCAGCGCCCGCGCTGCACGCTGCCGGCCGTCTCGCCGGTCGCGGTCCACTCCAGCGCACCGGTGTAGTCCCGTTGTGATGCGCTCATCGCCGAGCGGGCACCGTAGAGCACGACGCCATCGGAGCCGAGCGCGTAGACGAGCTGGGTGTTGACGTACACGCCCGCGTCTCCGCCGGAGGCGATGGCCTCGCCGCCGAACATGCCGATGAGCCTGCGGTCGTCGGTTTGTGCGCCCGCACCGGGCTCGACAGTTGTTGGCTTGGGGATATAGAGCGTGGCGAGCATGCGCTCGAGCGTTGGAACACGGCGGCTTACGAGGTCGGGTGAGGCGAGGATCGAAAAGCCCATCGCCAGCCCATCGCCGATGCGAACGAGCGAGACGCACTGCGCGGATCGGCCGTCGGGCATCGTGCCGGTATAGCGGTACACCGCGCCGCTGCCATCAAAGACCCCGAGCGTCTCGGGCTGCCCCGCCCGGGTCATCAATGGCGCCATCGCCCGGACGGTGGCGTCCAGTTGCTCTGCGACCCGAGGATCGGTGGCATCGGTCACACCGCCAGCTTCCATGCCGCTGGCCATGATCAACTCGGACCCGGGGGCATGGCCGTCGGGGATCAGTATCAGACCCTGTGGCGCAGACTGGACACGCCATTGCCCGGGATGCTGGAAGCGGGCTCCGCTGAGCGGCTCGGTGTAGGTCGACCAGCCCTCGATTGCCGGCGGCGCGTCGGCGCCACTGCCGGGCTGGGGCTCGTCTGGCGTCGCTGTATCTCCAGCCGGCGCGTCTTCTTCGGTGAGCGGCGTCTGCGTTGATACTTGCGAGATGGTGCCGCTGCCCGTGATGGAGTACGTCTGTCCGCCCTGCGTGATCGTGGCATTCATCGTTGATGGACCGCGAAGCTCGGAGCGGATCGGCAAGCCGGTGGTGACATCGACGAGGATGGTGCCCGACACGTTGGCGGAGAATCGATTGCCGCCGTCGTTCTGGCTGAGCGAACCGGTGGCGCTCAGCTCGGCGACGCGCACACCATCGATGTCGGTAAAGCGCAGCACTTCGAAGTCCATCTCCAGTTCGCTGCCCTCGTCGCCCTGATCGAGCTTGGCCGTCCAGCGAGCGCCGACCTGCACAGGCTCGGCAGGCGGGAAGTTTGGGTCGGGCACGACGAGCTTCTCGACCGTGCCGCGATCGGAGTCGGGAATCTCGGGCAAAGGACCAAACCTGTCGGCTGGCTCGATCTGGACTTCACCAGCCTCATCGACGGTCACTCGCACCGTGCGGCCAGAAAGCATGAACAGCGTCTTCGGCTGCGCCTGGCCGAACGAGGTCGACTCTTGGCCGAGGTCCTCATCGAAGGTGAGCAGCACGACGCTGGGCACGCCGTCGCGGACTTCGAGGACACGGGCGGTTCCACGCATCGTGCCCGTCGTCGACTGCTGGGCCTCGATCGGCTGGCCGCCCCCATTGATCTGCATATTCAGGCTGCTCGAGGAAAGGTCCTCGAACCGATAGGCGTGGCCCTCGGCGACCCGGTACGACAAGTCCACGGCATCCTGGGCCATCGCGCTCGTCGCTGACAACACTGGCATCATGGCCAGCACGAGAATCCAGGGCCAAACGAGGGTTCGCTTCACGGCATTCTCCTTCACGGACATGCCCACAGTGTATTCGTTGGCCCACTAGAGCAGCGGCGAAATGAGTTTTGCGGCATCGTCGGCCAGCTTCTGGATCCAGGGACGGCCATCGAGTTCAGACTTGCCCAGGGGCCGGCAGTCGCCCAGGTACGCCTCGAGACGATCCCGGAGCGCGATCGTCGAGTCTGTCCCGTGCGTGAGCAAGTTGATCTCGTAGTTGAGCCTGAAGCTCCTGCGGTCGAAGTTGCCCGAGCCGAACACCGAGATCGAATCGTCGATTGTCATCGCCTTGACATGGAGGAGGCCGCCTGTGTGGAGGTGGACTGTCGCTCCGGCATCGAGCAGTTCGGCAAAGGCGCTCTTTGCGGCGGCGTTGACGAGGAACGAGTTCGTCTTCTCCGGCACGATCAGGTCCACACGCACGCCGGCTCGCGCCCGCAGCACGAGCGCAAGCTGCGTCGTCTGATCGGGGATGAAGTACGGCGTAACCATCACGATGCGCTCGTTGGCCTCGGTGATCGCGCTGAGGATGATGTCGCGGAACGCTTCGAGTCGGCGGCCCGGCCCGCTGGGGATCGCGTGCGCGATCATGCTGCCGGCGTCGGCCGGGTGTGGGAAGAGGTCTTGATCGCTCGGGCTCTCGGGCAGCTGGCCGGCCTCGGCAACCCAATCCTCAAAGAAGAGCATCTGCATCTGCATGGCCATCGGGCCGGTCAGCCTCGCGGTTAGGTCGATCCACGATCCGTACCGATGCTGGCCATAGTCGGTGTCGCAGATGTTCTGGCTGCCCGCGTACGCGAGCGCGCCGTCGATCACCGCCAGCTTGCGGTGATTGCGAACATCGATGCGCGCGAGCGTGCGGCGGAAGAAGCGACTGGGCAGCGCATCGCGCACCTCGACGCCCGACCTACGCATCTTCGGCGCGAGCGTTGAGAAGAACCCAGCCGAGCCCGACCCGTCGGCGAGCACTCGGCACGCGACGCCCCGCTCGACCGCTCGACCAAGCGCCTCGGCCACGCGTTGGCCTGTTGCATCATCCCGGTAGATGTACGTAAGCAGGTGGACGTGCCGCTCGGCCCGATCAATGTCATCGATCAGTCGATCGATGAAGCCGTCGCTGTCGACGATGTCGCAGAGATTCCCGCTAAGCGTGCGTGTGCCCTCGACCGTCCCGGCGAGGCGGAAGAGGTCGAGGTGTACAGCGTCGATCTCGTTTTCCTCAGGGGCGTGCTTCTCGAGCGCTGCCAGCCGTTCGGGAGTCTCGACGAGCTCAGCGGCGCGCATGTTGGCACGAACCCGCCGCCGACCAAGCAATTGGCGGCCGAAGCAGCCGTAGAGGAGCAGCCCAGGGATCGGCTGGAACAGCGTCAGTGCGAGCCACGCGGCCGCTTCGCCCGCGCTGTGCTTGCGGATGATGATGGGCGCGAGCGTGAGACGGATCGCCCACTCCAATAAGAGGTATCCCACCGGAAGCCAGACGGCCCAGAACGACTCGTGCTGTTCCTGGGGGTCGACCGAGGGCTCCACCTGCGACAACATCAGGAAGACCGCATCCATGGCCGATTGTTGCAACGCTCGGCCGTATCATCGCGGTGTGCTCCACGCGCCCGGCCGACAGACCACGCCGCAGTCTCTAGAGGAAGCTCTGGGTACCGACCTTGTCGAGGTACTCGGGAGGATGCGGCTCCGCTCCCGGAAGATCTTCGCCGGCAAGCTGCCCGGCGAGCGTCGGTCCAAGAAGCGTGGCCAGAGCGTCGAGTTCGACGACTTCCGCGAGTACGTCCGCGGCGATGACCTGCGCCACATCGACTGGAACGTTTACGCCCGACTCGAGAAGCTCTTCCTCAAGCTGTTTCTTGAGGAGGAAGATCTTGCGCTCCATGTGGCGATCGATTGCTCGCGTTCGATGGAGGCGGGCCGCCCGCCGAAGCTCGACCTCGCCCGCCGGCTGGCCATCGCCGTGGCCTACGTCGGCCTGAGCAATCAGGACCGCGTCAGCCTCTGGGCCTTTGGCGTGCCGGGGCGCCCACCGCTGCTGCGGATGCCACCGGTGCGCGGCCGGTCGGGCGTCAATCGCTTGCTTGAGTTCGTGTATCAGCAAGCGTTACCGATGCCCGGCGAGGTCTCGACGAACCGGCCCGAGCTTGTGCCCGCGTTGCTACGCCTCTCTCGGGCCCGCGTCGGCAAGGGCGTGCTCGTGGTGCTGAGCGACTTCCTGACCGAAGAAGACCTGACGCCCGCGCTCAACGCCATGGCCTTCGCTCAAGGCGGCGGCTTTGACTCGATCCTGGTCCAGGTGCTCGCGCCCGGCGAACTCGATCCCTCGACCGAAGTCGACGCCGGGCTGCTAGGCGATGTCATGCTGACCGATGTCGAGAGCGGGCGGACGGCCGAGGTCACCATCACGCCCACGCTCATCGCGCAGTATCGAAAGCGGCTCGGAGCGCACAACGAGCGTTTGGCCCGCCTAGCCAGCGCCCGGGGCATCGGCCACATGCTGGTACCCAGCGACATGTCGGCCCGCGAGATTCTCACGGGGTCGCTCCGCCGCCACGGCGTGCTGAGCTAGACAAGCTCCCACCACCCCGTCCGACCGCTGGAACTCGGTGTCGCGTTTACGGCATCCGAAGAGTTTTGTCATTTTTACGAGAATGCGCGTGATCGATCGTCATCACCTTCGCTCCGGTCCTGTCGGGAGCCACAACGGCACTCGCACAGCCCGATGCGTCAGCCGCATCGCGACAAACGCAACCAACCCCCAAGCGAAGGAGATAGAACATGCTTCGATCGATGAACACGCTCGCTCTTGGTGCCGCCGGCCTGCTCGCCGTCACGGCCGCGAGCCACGCCCAGGTGACCGGCACGAACCTGGGCACCGCCGCCCCGCCGTCGGAGCTCGATGGCTACACGATGGTCGCCGGCAGCGATGATCGCCCCACGTTCACCGAGGTGACCTCGGCCGATATCGGTGGCGCCCGCGACGTAGATTTCAGTATCCCGATGAGCCTCCGTCGCATCGGCGACGGCTGGGCCACGTGGAGCCACGGCTACACCGGCCCGGTGTACTCCACCCAGGGCGAGGACGATGTGACGCTGAGCTTCGACCCAGGCGAGGTTGGTGCTTTCATCCTCTACGTTGAGCCCAATACCTTCTCTGATTTCAACTTTGAGGTGACCGGTCGCGATGCGGGCGGCTCGTCGGTGTCGATCAACACCAACATCACGGGCGACTCGGGTGCCATCGGCTTCGGCTTCAGCGCCCCCGAGGGCGGCCACATCACCTCGGTGCGCGTCGTGAACACCGATGGCAGCGCAGGTGGCTTCGCCGTCGGTGAGTTCCTGAGCGCCAGCGTCGATAACGGTTGCCTGCCCTGGCAGCGATTCACGTTCGGTGATGTTGGTGACGTGATCACCGAGTCCATCACTGTCGGCGTCAACTGCGGCACGCTGAAGGTCACCGACGCGTTCTTGTCGGGCGATCGCTTCCGCGTCCGGGTTCTCCGTGGCACCGAGGTCGTCGCCGCATTCAACACCAGCGTCCCGCGGGATGGCGGCTCCCTCGGCGCCGATTACGATGCTGCGTTCGCCAGTCGCGTCTTCTCTAGCGGCGCTACGCAACTCCATCCGGGTCGCTACCGCCTGGAGATCACGGTGATCGAGTCGCCATTCGGCACCGGCGGCGCGGCGTTCCGCCTGGATCGCACACGGTGCAGCTTCGGCGCCTGCCGGGCCGACTTCGACGGCGACGGCTCGCTAACCATCTTCGACTTCCTTGCCTTCCAGAACGCCTTTGGTCAGGGCAATCTGTGTGCCGACTTCGACGGTGACGGCAACCTGACCCTGTTCGACTTCCTGTTCTTCCAGAACGAGTTCGACGCCGGCTGCTGATCGAAACCAGTCTTTCCTTCCCAATGCCGCCCGCCGCGATCGTGTACGGATCGCGGCGGGCGTTTTACGTTGTACACGGTCAATCGCGAGTGCATCTGCCAGCCAGTTCGGAGATCCCGGACCACGCAACCGGCGAGTCGTGGGCGAAGGAAGTCCCGCTTTTTTCTTTCAGCGAGCAAGATGTGCGTGAGTGCCCAAGCGGCATGTCGCTTTGGATGTATCACAACACCGCCGGATGGGCCATTCGCGCCAAGGGCCGCGACTGACATCCGGGAGGAATGCACCCCATTTCGTTAGGAGACTCGCCGTGAATCGTAGTTTTCGTACTTGTATCGCAGCCTCTGTTGCCGTTCTCGCTTCCACCGCCGCTCATGCCCAGGTCATGAGCAGCTGGCTGGGCACCGATGCCCCACCCACAACCCTGCACGACTACACCATGCAGGACGGATGGGACGTGCGTGCTTCGGGCACCGATGTCCGTTCCGCGTTCGTCGGCAGCTTTCGCACCGTCGACTTCTCACGCACTATGACCCTGCACCGCATCGGAGATGGCTGGTTAACATGGAGCCACGGCTACGCCGGTCCGGTGTACGGCACTGATACGGACAGCGTTCGCCTGCACTTCGATGACGGCGAGGTCGGAGCGTTCATCCTCTATGTCGAGCCCTCCTTCTTCGGGGAGTTCCGCTTTGAGGTGAGCGGCTTCGACTCCACGGGACGGTCCTCGAATTTCGTGACCGATGTCGAGGGCTTCGAAGGCGCCCAGGGCTTCGGCTTCAGCGCCCCCGCCGGCGGGCACATCACCGAGATCCGCGTGGTCAACACCGACGGAAACGCGAGCGGATTCGCCGTCGGCGAGTTCTCCTCGGCTCCGGTAGCGACCGAGTGCCTGCCCTGGCGACCGTTCAGCTTCGGCGACGAGGGCGACATCTACTTCGACACGATCAACGTTGGCACCAATTGCGGCCTGCTGCAGGTGACGGACGCCTTCGCCTCGGGAGACCGCTTCAATGTCCGAGTCTTCCGCGGCGCCTCGCAGGTGGCCTCCTTCAACACGAGCCCACCTCGTGACGGCGAATTTACCACCGACTACGACGACGCGTTCGCCAGCCGAAGCTTCTCGAGCGGCGCCACGGTCTTAGACCCCGGACTCTACCGTGTGCAGATCACCGTTCTGGACTCGCCCTTCGGATCGGGCGGGGCCGCGTTGAAGCTGGGCCAGCGGCCGTGCAGCTACGGCGACTGCCGCGCCGACTTCGACGGCGACGGTGAGTTGACCATCTTCGACTTCCTTGCCTTCCAAAACGCGTTTGATGACGGCAGTTTCTGCGCCGACTTCGACGGCGACACCCGCCTGACACTGTTCGATCTCCTCGCCTTCCAGAACGAGTTCGACGCTGGCTGCTAGGGCCCAAGGTCAGAAGAACGCTGCTGCACCTTCCGACGCCGCGAGATGGCATCTCGTGGCGTCGTTGCATTGGGCCCGGTCTAGAACGAGTCGAACATGCACGGACCGCCCGTCGCCGCGAAAGCCGAGTCGGCAAGCTCGATGAGGGCGGCTGGGCCACGCAGGCCCCCAGAATTGGCGAGCTGCGAGGCGCTGTGCATGCCGGTGTAGAGCGTCGCGAGATCGCGTTCGGTGAGCTCGAGTACCGGCTCGTCCGGCTTGGCGTCGCGGAGCTTGCCCTTGCGATCCGAGATCTCCAGAACGACGGGCTTCTCGTTCGTCTCGAGCAAGCTATCGGCGATCCGGAATCCGATCGAGGCTCGCAAGCCGGCTGGATACCCACGCGCGGCAAGCGACTGCAGGCTCACGACGCGCAGCATCCAGGTCTCGCGCACCGCGAGCGCGAACCGTCGATCACCCAGGCGATCGAGCAAGGGGGCGTTTGGGCTCTCGTCGAACACGATCTCGCCGACCACCGAGGAGAAGCCCTGTAGGAATCCGAGCAGCCGGTCGAGACCACGCTCGCCGATGTAGCCGAAATCGATGACGTGCATCTGCCATCCCGCTGCGGTGCCCAGCCCTTGCGTTGCGGCGTTCTGATCGATTCGATAGATGCAGTAGGCCTCGATACCACCACCCTCGGCGTCGGCGACGAATGACTCAGGCGAACCCTGCCTGGGCTTGAAGATGCGCCGCCACATGTCCGGCCCACGATCGAGCGCACCGGTGACCAGCCTGGCCCGCTCCGCCGCGCACGCCTTGATTACGGATTCGTCTTCCGGGGTGGATGCACGCCAGCCCCGCCCGCGATCGCCACTCTGGATCATGCCCGCCGGCACACGGACGCGAAAGACGTGACCGGCGGTCTCGTATCCCACGGACCGATAGAGCGGGTGCATGGCCGAGTAGAGCGTGCTGACGTGCTCGCCGCGCTCACGCATCTCCAGGAGCATCTCTCGCATGATGCGCCGCGCGAGGCCCCGCCCGCGCGCGTCGGGCGTTACGCCAACGCCAGCAATGCCGATCTGGGGCACGCTTACACCGCCGAGGAAGGTACCCATCGGGATGCGCACCGCGACGGCCACAACGTCGTGGCCCTCGCGCAACACCCGCACCTCGGACATCGTCACCTGCTCGCGGAGCCAGCGCTCGGCGATCTCCGGCGTGTTCCCAAACGCCTGGTACAGCACGCGCGCGGCCGCACCGGCATCGAGTTCTTCGACTACCCCATACTCAAGGCCATCATCCACGAACCGCTCCCCTTCCTCGCACGACCGTGCCGTAGAGGCTAGCGCGTGGCGTCGATGAGTCGTTGCTCGCGATCGGTCACCGGCTGCGTCAGCCGATCGACGTATGCTCGGTACTTTGACTCGGTCGGGAAGACCACGCCCATGCCCACCACCGCGATGGCGGGCGCCACCAGGAACAGCAGTTCGCCCGTCAGTAAGGCCGAGACGGCCCCGAGCATGCCGAAGCCCTCGAGCGTGGCGATGCGCAGCAGAGCCGACCTGGCGAAGGACGCCTCGAACTCGTCGGCCGCCTCGCCGGCGTCCGCGTCCTCCTGCCTCAGCCACCGCATGCGAACGGCTTGGGCCTGGCTGGAGCCAACGGCGATGCTCAGCAGCACGCAAGCCGGGAACGACAGCGCGACGATACCGGCCAGCGGCGGGATCAACGCCCGAGAAGGCTGCAACATGCCCGCGAAGGCAACCCCGCCACAGATGGCTGCGGCGGCAAGCATGCCGGCAGCAAGTGCGGCGCAAACCAGTTGGATCTGCTTCAGGGCCATCAGGTCGTCGGCTGAGCGCTGGGATGCAAGAAAGAAAGATGCAACGAGAAGTGTTTGAGTTGCATCACCATCCACTCGTCGTGTGTTAGCGAACCGATGAGCGGGCTCGGATGGCTGAACCGCTCACCCTTCTGCACGCGATCGATCTGCACGCGCAGCGCGGCCATGCTCTCTCTGTCTCCAATGCCGGGCGTTGGCAAGAGTGCCGACGCCGCCTTGGGCAGCTTGAAGCCCGCGGGAAACGGCTCGTCGCTCGCCGTAGCACGACGCTTGAGCATCATTCGGGCGATCAGGCGAACCGGGGCCGGAGCCTTGCTCGGGAACCCATCGATCGCAAACTCAAAGAACTTGCGCAGATGGTCGCACGCCTCTCCAACGGACCAATTCCCCGACGTCTTGAGCGTGCCAGCGTCCAACGAGTCCTCGATGGCGTCGAGATCGGCGACGACCTCATCGAGGGACGCGAATCTGAGGGAACGCCGGTGGGCGGACTTGGTGTCAATCGGCGGGGTTTCTGCGACAGACTGCGGCACGTGGCCTCCTTTCGCTCCCCTGATAACCAGTATAGAGCGCACCACGGGCTCCCAACCGCTCTCCTGGGGTGCAATGCCACGCTCGCGGTGCCGTTACGCCAATCGATGAGCCGACAGAAATCTCGGCTCGGCGCGTCCCAGTAATGCAACAGAGCGGCGTGCCCGCTCCCATCGATGGGGAACCAACATGCCGCGTAACCGCACCCGGACACCCTCTTCACTCGCGATTGCCGCCGTGCTGATTAGCGTGTGCCCGGCCGTCGCGATCGCGGCTCAGGCCCAAGATGACGACATCGAAGAACCGACGCCAGCAGACCCGCTGCTCGCCGGCCCGAGCGTTGGCGCAAGTGCGGCGAAGCTGACACTCGTGCAGCGAGACTTCTCGGGCGAGTTCCAGCGCCTCGACCGCCATCCGGCAGAAGCTGCGCTCGAACTGGTTCTCGATCACTACGCCGTGGAAGATATGGCGCAAGCCGATATCCAAGCCATCCTCTTGGAACGCCAGCGTGTGCTCGATGACCTGGTTGTCAACCGCCTCGATCTGCTGGTGAAGCTCTCCAACGGTGGCAACGAACGCGACCGCGCCGAAGCGATCAGGGCGCTCCGGCAGGCCATGGCCCCGATCGCCCAGAAGGGCGCGTTCGGCGACCGCATCCGACAGCATCTGCCAGCCGATGCCGCGGCGGAGCACGAGCGCTTGCAGCGCGAGTACACAAGAGCCGCAACGGAGCATCGCGTCGAGCTGCTAAAGGCCGAAAACCCGGGCGCACGCCAGCGCGGCTTGCGACTGCGTGCCCAAGCCATCGAGATCCTCGTGTCGCTCGGGGATGAGGTGAAGCGGGCCTACGAGCGGACGCTCGTGCAGGACGCCGAGCGGCTCGAGTCGCTCATCCGCATGCTCGATCTCTCGCCCGAACAAGAGGGCAAGGTACGGGCTATCGTCCGTGAGTATGGTGAGAAGACCATCATCAACAAGGAAGCCAAAGACGACGACATGGGTCGCCTGGGCGTTTTCCTGAGGGTCGCCGCCGAGCTGACGCCCGAGCAACGCCAGAAGCTCATGGCGTACACCCGCGGCGAGCAGTAATCCGTTGCCGATACTGGTTTAGGAACGCATCACCGCATCGACCTGCTTGCGATCGCGCTCGCCCATGCCATCCACGGGCGTGCGTTCGAGCAGGTCTTCGATGATCGCGTCGGTCGTGATGCGATCAGCCTCGGCGTTGAAGTTCGTCAGGATGCGGTGCCGAAGCACCGGCTGCGCGACCGCCTTCACGTGCTCGGCCGTCGTCAGCGCGTCACCGTTGAGCAGCGCCTTCGCGCGAGCCGCCAGCACCAAGTACTCGCTGGCCCGCGGGCCGGCGCCCCACGCCAGGTACTCCCGCACGAGATCGGGCCGCTCGCCGTGGCCGTCCATGGGCTCGTTGATGCGCGTGGAGCGCACCAGCCGCAACGCGTACGCCACGACGTGGTCGGTCACCGGGTGGTGCTCGACCATCGCGCTCACGCGATCCATGTCCTCGGCGGACAGCACGGTCGAGAGCTTGACGCTCGCCTTCTCGCTCGCACGCCTGACGATCTCGGCTTCCTCTTCGAGGCTTGGGTAGGCGATGCGGATCTGGAACATGAATCGATCGAGCTGGGCCTCGGGCAGCGGGTAGGTGCCTTCCTGCTCGATGGGGTTCTGTGTCGCGAGCACGAAGAACGGCTTGGGCAGGTCGTGACGGACGCCGCCGATGGTCACCTGGCGCTCCTGCATGGCTTCGAGCAGTGCTGCTTGTGTCTTCGGTGGCGTGCGGTTGATCTCATCGGCCAGCACGACGTTCGCAAAGATCGGGCCCTGGACGAACCGCAACTCGCGGTGGCCGGTCGCGCGGTTCTCCTCGATGACCTCGGTGCCCGTGATGTCGCTGGGCATGAGGTCGGGGGTGAACTGGATTCGGCTGAAGTCCAAGCTCAGCGTGCGCGCGATCGTGGAGATGAGCAGCGTCTTGGCCAGCCCGGGCACCCCCACCACCAACGCGTGCCCGCGGGAGAGCATCGCAAGCAGCATCTGGTCGACCACCTCGTCCTGCCCGACGATGACCTTGTGGATCTCCGACTTGAGGCGCTTGTACGCGTCCTGGGCGAAAGCGACGTCTTCGGGAGAGGTGCTGTGGGTGGTCTCGGTCATCAAGGTCCTCCGTGAACCATGATATCGGTTGGTCCGGCATGGTCGCCGCACCCCCCTTGGAGCGCGGGCAAGCCTCCAGATCGAGGCTTCCGTGTACAAAAGGACCGCCGGGCCTGGATCCTGCCCGATCCAAGGCCCGGCGTAGGGGAGATCGTGATAGTGGCGTTGCCTGCGGGTTCGGGTCGCTTCCCCGGGGCTGGCCACATCGCGTGAGGTTGCTCCCTGGTTTGTTCCGTTTCGCCGCGCGCCGGTTGCAGCCCGTGCGGCAATAACGGTACAAAAACCTTGCCCGATTACCGGCCGCGACGGCCGTGGGCCTCCTCTTCCTGGCGCTCGATCACGCGCTCGAGGCGCTCGATCAGACGCTCCATCATCACCTCGGTGCGGCTCTCGAGGCGCTCCATCGCGCGCTCGACGTTGCGCTCGAGTTCGCTCAGGCGAGACTCGAGAACCTCCATGCGCTCCGCCCACTCATTGGCCGCCTCACGAGGCTCGCCTGGGAAGGTCAGCGCGAACCCCTGGCCATCGGGGCCGCGCTCGGCCCAGAAGCGCTGGACGTTCTGGTTGTCCGCCAGATCGCGACGCAGACGCTCGACGGCCTCCTGCTGGAAGCGCCTGATCTCTTCGATTTCCATGCCAGCGAGATCGCCCTGCTGCATGGCCTCGATGGCCTGGCGGATCGCCGCGGAAGCCTGCTGGTGCGCGTGCTCGGCATGCTCGCCGACCTCGACCTCCATGCGGGCCATCAGTTCGGCGGCTTCTTCCATCGCCTTGTGTGCACGCTCCATGTGGGAGCGATGCTCGGCGTGGTCACGATTGAACTGGGCCCAGTGCTGGCCCTCGAACTCGCGCCAAGGCTGCGGCGCGTCCGCGCCGGGGTGAGCGGCGCCGGCCATGGGCTCGGGTGCGCTGACGCGACCGAGCGCTGCGCCATTGAAGGCTTCGAGCTTGAGGTCGAGCTTCAGCGGCTCACCCTTGCGGAGGACCTTGAGCTGGACCACCTTGCCGGGTTCGGCCTTGGCCAGCACCTTGCGGATGTCGTCGGCGGACCTGGGCTCGGCATGATCGCCGAACCCAATGATGATGTCCTTGACCTTCAGGCCGGCCTTGTCAGCGGGCAGGCCTTCGATCACCCGTTCGAGCACGACGGCCTTGCTGGCATCGAGCGCGAGGTGCTCGAGCAGCACGGGGTCGGGCTCGCCCATGACGACACCCAGCATCACGCGAGGCTCGTTTGAGGCCTGCCCCACGCCAATGAAGGGACTGGAAGCATCGGTCACACGGAGGTCTCGAAGACGGGCGATCCCACCGGGGGCATCAGCGCGAACGCCGCCCCCAAGTTGGCCGACCATCTGCGGCATGCGGATCTCCGTGACCTCGCCGGTCTTTGGATGCGTGACGACCAGCCCCGATCACTGCACCCGGGAGTGATCCGTAGAGATGACCTTGCCGTCGACCTTCACGACGATCGGCTCGTCGTTCACGCGGCGGACCGAGATCTCCTGTCCGTCAACGTTGCGATTGATCTCCACGACCACGCGAGCGTTCTCAGAGTCCTGGGAGCGTGCGATCGTTGCGACGCGGGTACCGCCGCGCGTGCGGGCCGGCGACTCCGCTCGACGGTCTCGCCGGTCTTGCTGGCCGGCCTCGTCTTCGACAGGCTCGACGATCACTTCGTACACACGTCCGCTAATGCCGCCCTGCTGCGCGAAGGCGGCGCCGGCGAGGATGGTCAACGCCAACGCCGGTGTGACCAGCCCGGCCTTGAGGACGCGATCGAGAACTGGAGAGGTATTACGGCTGCTCATCACTGAAGCCTCCTGTCGGTGCCCTTGGGGATCATGGCCGAGCGGCTCTATGAGTCCCCGTCCAAACCTGTGACGCGCTCGGGGGGCAGGCCCGTCGCTGGAGAATGCCCGAGCGGCCTTTTGACAGCCTCCCCGCACGAGGGGCGCTCGGCACAACATGGGATATGCATCAAATCGGACCCGATGACGGCCGACGCTGGCGGTACGGCACGGTGCGTTCGATGCCGGCGTCGTCGGGCTTGACCTTGTACAGACTGTCTTCATCGACCACGGCCCGCTCGATCAGGCGGCGGACGTACACCAGTTCGAGCTTGCCGTCGGGAAGGCGGCGAACCTCGAGGAGCACGCGATCGGGCATCTCGCCCAGCTGCTCGGCGGCACGCTCTTGCCGGGTCGAGGCCAAGCGGTACGGATCGGTGAGATACGGCGACTGGCTCGGAGGATTGCCCAGTTGCAGCTCGCGGGCGGGGCTGGCAATGAACTCGGGCGGGTTGTAAGGGCCCAATGCCTGCGTTGAGCCATTCGCTTGGTTCGTGCCGAGCGGAGGCACAATGCCCGCTTGGTTTCCGCCATCGATCACCGGCGCGGGCCCGGTCAGGTTCGGCGCCACGAAGAAGATGGCCACGCTCGCGGCGACGGCCCAGCCACCCCAGGACGCAACCTGGCGAAACCGAAGACGCATGCCGTGGCGCGGCAGGTGCTCGAGGGGCGCGTCGATCTCGTCGGCAATGGCGATGGCCTGCTCGACGGCTTGGGCGAGCTCGGCTTGGGCCCGCTGGGCCTCAAAAAGCTCGCGCCACACGCTCGGGTCGTACTCGGCCAGCGAGCGCAGCTGGTCCCAGTCGGCAGCCGCAGCCGCATCGTCAACCACGCGGCTGATCAGCAAGTCGCGATCGACCGGCGGACGGCCGCCCGACTCTGGGTTCTTGTCGGTGTTGTTGTGATCATCCGGACTCATGCGTCCAAGCCTCCATCCCCAGCACCCTGCTGGGATGCGCTCGAGCGGCCCATCTGTCGCTCTCGCTCGATCGCCACACGCTCTCGGAGCATGCGACGGCCGCGGGCGATGCGGGTCTCGATCGTGGTTTCGGGCAGGCCGGTCAGCTCGCTGATGGCCTTGTAGTTCATGCCGCGCACGCAGCGGAGCACCAGCGGCTCGCGATAGCTGTCTGGCAGCTGTGAGATCAGGTCGAGCAGCCACTTCGCCTCGTCGGCGTCTTCCGGGACGGCCGCCGTCTTATCGGGGGTCTCATCGCGCTGGAACGTGCCCGGGTCGGTCGCGGCCTGGCTCTCGAGCGCGTTGCGGCGGCGGGTCTTCTTACGTCCCTCGGCCCGGGCCGCGTTGATCGCGACCGTCCGCAGCCAGGGCCTCAAAGCCCCGGGGGTCCGCAGTTCCTGGACGCTGCGTACGAACGTCGCTGCGATGTCCTGCAGCAGATCGTCGAGGTCCGCCTCTCGAGGCATGTGCGACAAAACGATGGCTGCGACCCAGCGCCGATGGCTCTGCCAGAGCTCCTGCACGGCGTCCGCCTCGCCCGACGTCGCACGCACCACCAATGCGGGATCGACTCGATGCCGATCGACCGAAGCGGTCTTCCGTGTACCTTGCTGCATGCGCGCTCCCGGGTGTGCGTTGTCCGCCCGTTGGTTGGCTGGGATGCGCCCATCGGGCATCCCCGGCAGGGCGCCGACGCGGATCGCACGAGTTTGCATCCGAACGGGCACCCACCGCGCCGTTATACTTCGGATTCTCGGCCCAGCGGGTTCACGCCATCTCCTATCAGGATCCAAACTCGGTGCCCGATACGCCCGCCATTCGCCAACGCCACGGCCACGACTCGGTTCTGGCCATGCCCCTCGGCGATCACATCGAGGACCTCCGTCGGCGGCTGATCATCGCGTTGCTTGGCCTCGTACCGATCCTGCTCGTGTCGCTGGTGTTTGGCCGGCAGATTATCGACATCATGCTCGTGCCGCTGCGCGGCGCGTTGCAAGCCCGCGGGCTGCCCCCGGTGGTTCAGGTCACCGGCCCCATGGAGACCTTCGGTGCGTACCTGCGGGTGTCGATCGCCGTCGCCGTCGTCGTCGGTCTTCCGTGGTTGCTGTACCAGGCCTGGAAGTTTGCGGCCCCGGGGCTGTACGCGGCCGAGCGTCGCTTTGTGTACGTGCTGGCGCCGATGAGCGTCGGGCTCACGCTGGCGTCCGTCGCGTTCCTGTACTTCGTGATGATGCCGATCGTGCTGGCGTTCTTCATCGGATTCGGCCAGGCGCTCGGCGGGCCGAGTCCCGGGACGGCCGACACGCCACCCGCGATGGTGTTCCCAGAGATCCCATCGCTTCGCGGCGACCCGCCAAACCCTGAGCCCGGGCAGATGTGGATCAACACGCGCCTGCAAGAGCTCCGCATCGCGGTCGCGCCTGCGGAAACCGCCGTGCCCGAGGCCAGCGAGTCGGATCCCCAGAGCACACCGCCACCGACGTTCCGCGTGCTTGGGGCCCCACTTGCCTTGACGGCGGGCCTCAGCCAGCAGTTCCGGGTGAGCGAGTACATCAAGCTGCTCTTCCAGCTGACGCTGGCCATGGCCGTGGCGTTCCAGACCCCCGTGGCGGTGCTGCTCTTGTGCTGGACGGGGCTGATCGATCCACGGCGAATGGGCAAGCACCGCAAGTACGCCGTGGTTGTCGCCGTGCTGCTCGGCGCGTTCCTGACGCCAGCGGATCCGATCTCCATGATCGCGTTGGCGGTGCCGCTGTTCACGCTCTACGAGCTCGGCCTCTTGCTCGCCCGCGTCCTGCCCGCCGAGCGTTTGGTCGGCAAGGCGGGCGAGGGCGACGTTGATGACGAGGCGGTGTAGATGCTCGCTCGATGGCTGCATCATCGCCCGGCCGACTCGCGACCCGCCCAACCGTTGGGCCCCGACCACGCCACCCCGACCGATGCCGCGGTGATGGCCCGGGCCATCGAGCTTGCTCGTGAGGCGGCAATGGCGGGTGAGGCACCGATTGGGGCCGTCGTCTACGAAACTGCGAGTGGCACGATCCTGGCTGAAGCGAGGAACACGCGTGAGGGGGACGCCGACCCCTGCGGCCATGCTGAACTGCTGGCCGTGCGCCAGGCGGCTCTCAACGCCGGCGATTGGCGTCTGAACCACTGCACCGTGGTCGTCACGCTCGAGCCGTGCTGCATGTGCGCGGGCATGCTTGTCAACGCCCGGGTTGGACGCGTCGTCTTCGGGGCCTTCGACCCCAAGGCCGGGGCGGCCGGCAGCCTCATGAACCTCCTGGCCGACTCCCGGCTGAACCACCGCCCGGAGCTGATCGGGGGCCTGGAGGCCGACACTTGCGGCGGGCTCCTGCGCGATTTCTTTCGGGACCTTCGTCGCAAGCCCCGATAGCCCCACCGACCCCTGCTCTCAAGTCGCCGGCGGCGACGCCCGATGCCCAATCGGGCCGCGATCGATGCCGCGGCCAACCCGATCGGACCGCAGGCTCCCTACGCTCCATGCCCATGATCCACCCCTGGCACGACGTCACTCCCGGCTCTTGCGGCCACCCGCTCCCCGGGCACTTCCGCGCGGTCATCGAGATCCCCAAGGGCAGCCACAACAAGTACGAACTGGATAAGCGGAGTGGCATGATCAAGCTCGATCGCGTGCTCTCAAGCGCGGTGTACTACCCCGCCAACTATGGCTTTATCCCCCAGACGCTCGCCGAGGACGACGACCCGCTTGACGTGCTCGTGTTCAGCGCCGAAGAGGTTGTCCCGATGTGTCTCGTGCAGGCTCGAGCCGTGGGCCTCATGAGCATGATCGACGACGGCCAGGCCGACCACAAGGTCATCGCCGTGCTCGAGAGCGACCCGATCTACGACGATTACAAGAGTGCCAGCGACTTCCCGAGCCACACGTTCAAGATGCTGCGGCGATTCCTCGAGGACTACAAGGTGCTCGAGGGCAAGGGCGTCGAGGTCGACGAGATCATGCCGGCCGAGGCGGCCCATCCGATCATCGAGAACGCCCTGAACCGCTACAGCGACGAGCGTCGGCAGGGCCAGATCGCCGGCTTGCACAGCTAGAACGAGTTCTCATACACTCCCGCATGGCCTTCGAGTTTCGCCTCGGCGAACCCGTGCAACGAGAGTTTCGGCGCATCGCCGGCGAGCGAGCCGCGAAGTCGGTCCGCGCGATCCAAAGGGCCGAAGCGTCGAGCGTCGCCGAGGGCGTGCACGAAGCCCGGCGCAGGTGCAAGGAGCTCCGCGCCCTTCTGCGACTGGTGAAGCCGAGCTTTCGAGGCTACAGAACCGAGAATGCGGCCGTCCGAGACGCCGCCCGAGGCCTGGCGGAGCTTCGCGATGCGCAAACTCTCGTCGAAGCGCTCGATCAGTTGGTTCTGACCAAAAACCTGCAACTGGATCGATATCAGTCGATCCGTGCGATGCTCGTCGAACGCAACACGATAGAGAGCCAATCGGCTGAATCGCCGCTGGCCGCCTTCGTGCACGAGATGGAACGCTTTGGTGAACGATCGAAGTCTTGGAAGCTGCGACGATCGGGCTTCGTCACGCTTCGAGGTGGACTGGAAGAGACCTACGCCAAGTGCCGCCACTCGATGGCCGAAGCCCGGCATACGCCGACGGCCGAAGCGCTGCACGAGTGGCGCAAGCAGGTCAAGTACAACCGCGCCCACCTGCGGTTGCTGCGGGGCTTGTGGCCGGCAATCCTTGAACCCATGCGAGAGCAGGCCAAGCAACTCAGCGACATGCTTGGGTTCGATCACGATCTGGCCGTGCTCGCGGAAGCGATCGGCGAGCACGCGGGAGAGACCGAGGCGAGCGCGGAGTTGATCGAGCACATCCGGTCGACACGAGCGGAACTGAGGCGCGAAGCCTTTCAGCTCGGCCCGTTGCTCTTCGCGCAATCGCCCCGCGACTACGGCCGCCACGCGAAGGCGCTATGGGTTCAGAGGAAGGTCCCAGCGGACTGAGCCCGACAGTGGCACGACGTAAAGATCATCATCTTCCATGGGTCGCCCCTGCGAGTCGGAAGAGCACACGTCTGAACTCCAGTCACAGTCAACAATCTCGTATGCCG
>ERZ1740058.228-NODE-228-length-48678-cov-6.979022_pt1 | contig 48678 bp, 43 predicted proteins | sample MGYA00581745_ERZ1740058 | MGnify/ENA primary metagenome ERZ1740058 (study PRJEB43018, sample SAMN04849742) | marine metagenome | isolation source: floating plastic debris | place: Pacific Ocean | collected 2008-08-30 | study: EMG produced TPA metagenomics assembly... | reverse complement strand
CAAACACAGGTGTGTGTCAGAAATGTCTGTGACGTAGAGGTCTTCTTCGTAGGGGAGAAAAGGATTTTCAGGCGCTGTTTTTCCCTGTTCTTCTTTGGCTTTTTCTTTGCGAGCGATATTGGCTAACACATAGGTCAAAAAGTTAATGCCACCGTCTTCTATTCGTTCAACGTTGGTCTCTATCGGCTGTAGCTCGCCAGTCTTTAGTCCGTGCGCAGTTTGAGCTTTAAGCTTTTGCAAAAGGCTCCCAGAAGTCCAGGGAATACGTGCTGTCATTAGCTCTCCGATAGGATTTTAGAATAAAAATTAGGATGAAGTTCCTGGATTTTGTTACAGGTAAAACACCGCTCATAAATCACTGCCCACAAGACATTGCCTACAAGACACTGCCTACAAAACACCCCCTACAAAACACCACATTGAGCCTGTTGGCGGAGCAGATGGTCACACAGCACCAGCGCCGTCATCGCTTCTACCATGGGTACTGCGCGAGGCAATACGCAAGGGTCGTGACGCCCTTTCCCTGCAAGGGTCGTTTCCTGACCTGTGTTGTCTACAGTTTTTTGCTCTTTTCGAATGGTTGCGGTGGGCTTAAACGCTACCCGAATGATGATGTTTTCACCATTGGAAATGCCACCCTGGGTACCGCCCGCGCGGTTGGTACGGGTGCGGAAGGTGCCATCTTCACCCCGGTACATTTCATCGTTGTGCTGGCTACCGGTGAGATAGGTGCCCGCAAAGCCAGAGCCCATTTCGAAGCCTTTGGTTGCAGGTAAAGACATTGCCCCTTTAGCCAAGTCGGCGCTGAGCTTATCAAATACAGGCGCACCCAGACCTTTAGGCACATTTCTGGCAACGCATTCCACCACACCGCCGATAGAATCACCCTCTTTACGGATTTGATCGATACGTTCAATCATTTGTTCGGCTACATCCTGATTGGGACAGCGAACGATGTTGCTCTCTACCGCTTCTAGGGTGACGGTGTTGGGATCTAGCGGGGCTTCGATGTCTTGAATGCGCTTGACGTAGGCGATGATTTCAACCCCTGCGACTTGCTTGAGAATTTTTTTAGCGATCGCCCCTGCCGCAACGCGTCCGACGGTTTCGCGCGCGGACGATCGGCCGCCGCCCTGCCAGTTGCGAATGCCATTCTTCGCATCGTATGTCGCATCTGCATGTGAAGGGCGATACTTCTTGGCCATTTCATCGTAGTCTTGCGACCGGGCATCTTTGTTGCGCACCAAAATAGAAATCGGCGTGCCTAGCGTTTTACCCTCAAAGACCCCCGAGATAATCTCGCAGGTATCTGTCTCTTTTCTAGGTGTGGTAATGCGGCTCTGCCCTGGACGGCGACGGTCTAAGTCAACCTGGATCTCTTCTGCCGAAATTTCCAACAATGGCGGACAGCCATCGATCGTGACGCCCACGCCACCGCCATGAGACTCGCCAAATGTTGTAATTCGAAAGAGATGTCCGAAAGAGTTGCCCATGGGGTGCTGCTGTATTTGCTCAATTGCGTTTAAAGAACCTTGCTGATCCTACCGCATTGAGCGAACCGCATCGGCGAGCGGTTTCGCCTACCTACCTCAGTGCCTTTTCTAGAGTGCTTTTTCTAGACTATTTTCGTTTAGCTTAAGCAGCCTTCTTGGATTAATAGCCTGGTCGTTTTTGTATATGCTGTAGTGCAGATGGGGGCCAGTTGAACGACCCGTGCTGCCCATGTAGCCAATGATCTGTCCGCGTTTCACAGTTTGGCCGGCTTCAACTTTAATCTCTGACAGGTGAGCATAGAGGGTTTCGTAGCCGTAGTCGTGGTCAATCGTGACCGTGTTGCCATAGCCCCCTTTTGCCCCAGCTAACGTAACCACGCCATCTCCGGTAGCGGCAATAATATCGCCTGAAGCGCCTACAAAGTCGATACCTTCATGCATTTCGTAGCCGCTTCCACCGAAGGGGTTGCCGCGAATGCCAAATTCTGAAGAAACCTCTACTTTGCCAACAACAGGCACCCCATCTGGAAAGGCAGCTTCTTCTGCGAGCGTTTCTTCTAGAGCCGGCTTTACATTGGCATCCAACGCCTTACTGAGTTTAGGAATCTGATTTTGAACGTCTCTGAGCATTGCAACCGGGTCAATTGCGTTACTCAGCCCGCCCTTGGGCGACAGGGCATTTGCCAAAAGACCAGACTCAAATAAGCTAGCTTCTTTCCAGTTTCTAGTTGCCAAGTCTTTGGCTACCTTCGCTTGGCGGCCCTCTGCTTTAGCAGCCGAGCTAGCATCCAACCCGGCATCTGTATCAGCTGTTGCGCCAGCACTGGTTTGTAGCTCTTGGTCAGTTTCAGGAACGCCTGCTCTTTCGCGTAAAGTGTCGATTTCAGCGCCGAGAGAGTCTACTTCTGCTTTGACTTCTGAGGCGATTTCGTGAAGCTCGTCGTTAGTCTCGCTGAGCCGCAAGTTGTTTTGAATGAGCGCTAGACATACAGTGCCTAGTGAAACGGTGGGAACGCCTAGAAAAAGCAGGGTAATGAAAAAGCCGCGAAGGGGCGAAATAGTAATGCCAGCGTTTTGCCTACGGGTACGGGTACGAGTCGCAAAGTGGCTAGAGTGGGACGTCTGTCGCATGAATTGTTTATGGCGCTTGCTTACGCAGCGCGTTAAAGAAATCCGGTCAACTTATCTCTTCTTTACAATTACGAAATTATACGGGGATCGCGGTCTCGATTACTGAATACTTCCGATTTCGTGTATGACGTGTAACGAAAGCATAAGAAAAACTTAAGATCCTTGCATTCCTTGCCATGCTTAGGTTTTCCTCTTTCTGTGGCCCGTTATAGGGGCTGAAATAGCTGTTCTGTCTCAGGTCTGTGCTGCATCAAGAAAAAGTGATGTTTTTGTCTACACCGGTTTTTACCGACAATCTTCTACGTGGTAACAAGTTTTTGCATTTTGTTTATTCTTTGACGGTAGGCAGTGAGAAACTGCTGCTGAGAGTCGACTTTAGAGTCGATTTTGGACTGATGAGTGTCTGAATTGAGTGTCTGAATTGAAGAGCCGCTTGGGCGGTAATCTGTCGCGAGATTGTTGGCGCGATCGCTCAAAATTCGTCACAGTAAGAAAGTCTGTTCTTTTAGCATCGACAGCTGCTAGTAACTATCTATGAAGCTCACCTGGTTCGACGCAAACTCCTGGCTGATTGAATCGGCAAACACCCGAGTGCTGGTAGACCCATGGCTAATTGGCGATTTGGTATTTGCCGATTCTCCTTGGCTAGTGCGTGGATTTAGACCTCAGTCAATCGATATTCCCCCAAACATTGATTTGCTTTTGCTCTCTCAGGGGTTAGCAGACCATGCTCATCCGGAGACGCTTAAAGCGATTGATAAATCTATTCCGGTCATTGCTTCGCCAGACGGCGCAAAAGTGGCTCGGTCGCTAGGGTTCCAGTCTGTGCAGTCTATAGACCACGGCGAGAAGCTAGATTGGGAGCAGAAAATAGCCGTAGAAGCGTTTGTTGGTGCGCCAGTAGGCATGACGAAGAAAGAAAACGCCTACGTGCTGAGCTTTCTGACAGAAGATGTCCGCCTCTACTACGAGCCTCATGGCTACCCGGATGCTGAGCATTTGAAAACAGTCGCTGCTGTAGATGTGGCAATTACCCCAATGGTCGATCAGGTGTTGATGGGGTTGGCACCGGTGATCAGAGGCTCTGCTGCGGCTCCGCAGATTGCAAAACTATTGAGCCCGCAGGTGATGCTGCCAACCGCAGAAGCTGGAAATGCGTCTTATGACGGACTGATTGCACCTACGCTGACAACGAAAGGTGGAGTAGATGAAATGCGATCGCGTTTAAAGAAGCAGGGGGCCACTACTGAGCTTATGCAGCCGGTTTCTGGTAAAACGCTGGAGTTGGCCCTTTAGTTCAATATTTGTGAGATCAGTATCTGTGAGATCAGCATTTGTGAGATTCAGTGGCCTTGATCTGCTGGTGGTGTCTCGCTAGGTTTCGCGGCTGTGTGTGCGATCGCTTCTAGCGGTTGAACGGTGACCTTTTTCTGCGTTTTTCCTGCCGATAGCAGCGCTCTTAGCTCGATCATCACGGCGTCTTGCTCTTGACGCAGTGATTCTAATCTATCCATTAGCTGCTGAATCTGAATTTCTTTGGGCTGCGCGGTTGTGCCTGCGGCGGTGGCGCGTTTCCAAACCCACTGACTCAGGCTAAGTGGCAATGTCAAGACAAAGGTGAGCGCTGCTTTGATCAGTCGCTTAACCAAATCAGCCATCAGCTGGATAAAGCCGATACTAAGGAGAATGGCGGCGATAGCTAGTAGGGGATGGCTGATAGCAGCTGCGATGAGTGCCTGAATCTGACTCGCTAGCGCCGCGAGGGTGCTCAGCGAGCTAGACAGCTCTATTTGAGGAAGCGCTGGACGTGAGAATTCAAACATCGACGCGGCAGGCTGACGCCGTAAGGTTTTCGGGCGTAAGGTTTTTGGAGTTCTAGATGGCGGAGCCGAAGCTAAGTACAGATACTATATATAGTTGTTTCAGTTTACATAAAGGAGGCTTGATTACCTGTGAGATCTATTTTGTCTGGTTTTGTAACGATTGCTGTTGCGGTATGGATGGTGCTAGTGAGTCCGCAGATATCTTCTGCTAGCCCGCTGATGTCAGTGGATGTGGCCGTTTTGCCTGGACTAAAAGGTGCTTTTACGGGCGAGCAGCCTGACAATATTGGTGTAACCGATGGTCACTTGGCAGCTTGCCCCGAATCGCCTAACTGCGTGGTGAGTCAGGGTGCAGATACTGAACATGCGATCGCGCCAATTATCTACGAAGGTGACAGAGCGACCGCGCTGGCTAGCATTATCGATATTTTGAGCGTCGTGCCTCGTACGGAAGTCGTCACCAAAAATGACGATTACATCCTGGCCAAGTCAGAAAGTCGCCTAATGGGCTTTGTGGATGATACCGAGTTCTATTTTCCTGCCGACAAAAAGGTTATTCAGGTAAGGGCTGCCGCTCGTATGGGTGAGTCCGACTTAGGCGTCAACCGTCGCCGAATAGAGCAAATTCGCTTAGCCTTCAACGATATGGTGAAGCGCACGGCGGCTGAATAATGCTCGCTTGTCGCTATTTTGGTTTCTAGCCGCCCAGCAAAATAGCCTGTTCATAAATGGCCTGTGATTCTGAACGTCTGCCCTGTCTGTGCAATACCACTGCCAGGCTTTGATAGAGTTCTGGGTCATTGGGAATTTGTCTGATGGCTTCTCTCAAAGTGCTTTCTGCATCGGTGAGTCGGCCCTGGTCTATCAAGATCAAGCTGAGATAGTGATAGCCATCTACATAGTTGGGGTCGAGTGCAATGGTACGCCGGAAGGCCTGCTCTGCTTCTGTCGTTTTACCTCTATTGCGTAGTACAACGCCCAGGCTGTATTGAATGCCTGCGTCTGCCGGATCGATTTGCGCGGCCATTTGGTAGGCCGCCTCAGCAGCTTCGAGCCGTCTTTGACGCGTTTGCCAATAGCCAATGTTGTAGTAGGCATCTGCGTCATCAGGATTCAGCTGTACGACTGTTTGGTAGGCTGCGATCGCTTCTTCTACTCTATTCTGCTTGGCTAGCAAAGTGCCTAAGTTGTAATAGCTGATCGGCTCATCGGGAGACAGGCGAATGGCGCTACGGTAGGCTGACTCTGCTTCATCCATTTGCCCTAGCGCCGATAGCGCGTTCCCCAGGCTGTTGTGTCCCACCGGGTTGTTGGGATAGGTGCTCAAGATCTGCTGCCAGAGGGTGACAGCTTCGGCATAGTTGCCTCGCTGATGTTCGGCGATGGCCTGCTGTACTAGCTGCTGCGATTGCTCTAGCGTTTCGTCTGTCGTGGCCGGATCGCTGGCCGGAACACTGGCCGGACTATTGGCCGGACCGCTGGTGCTACTAGAAGGGGGTGGTGTGATCGCTTCATTTTGGACGGCTGCTCCTTCTTGGATGGCTTCTCCTTCAAGCACTGGCAAATCGTCCACGTTTGCAACAGTGACACCTGTAAAGCCGGTGGACTGTGGTGATGCTGTAAGCAATTGCTCTCTTGCGGTCGCTGAGCTTTGGCCGATCAGCAGAACAGATGCGTTTACCAGTAAGGTTAAGCCGAGTCCAGTAGCCGTTAAAAAGCGCATGGTGCGAATCCGAAGAAACTGCTTCCACTTTATTAAGCCCGCTGGCTGATTCGCAGGCTCAGTACGTAGTGATTAATGTTACTTCAAATGCCATTCACTCATCCTTTATTCTTTAACTTCTCTGTAGCTTTGAAGAGTTGCTTAGGACAATCTCATCGGCTGAAACCGTTGCGTTGCAACAGGCAACTCTTCTGAGCAAAGTAAGAATGCATCCTTACTTTGCTATATATTAAAATCCCGCTGTCGGATTATTTCAGGGCCTAACAGCGGGATTTTAGTGGATGGTGTTAACGCTTACTACCGTTCAGTTAGCGCTACTTTTTAGAGCGACTGCGGCTTTTAGTCTTCGTTGTTTTGGAGGTCGCTTCGGCTACCGCTTCTTTGGCATCTACATCGACTTCAATGGGCTCAGTGAATGTACTTTCAGTCTCTGGCTCTAGCGGAATGGCTTCCGGGTTAATCTTCGCCATTACCTGCGCTTTCACTTTCGCGGCAAATTCAGGATCTTCTTTCATGCGAATAATGGTGTTGTCGCGCCCCTGTGCAACGTTAGTGCCCTCGTAGCTGTACCAGGCTCCTTTGCGCACCACAATGTCGTGCTCTTCGGCAATGTCGAGCAGACAGCCTAAGATAGAAATTCCTTCGCCGAAGATAATGTCAAACTCAGCGATCCGGAAAGGGGGTGCTACCTTGTTCTTGGCTACTTTTACCTTGACCCGAATTCCGAACTGGTCATTTCCCTTCTTCAGCGTTTGAATTCGGCGAATGTCTAGGCGAACGGAGGCGTAGAACTTCAGTGCATTTCCACCGGTTGTGGTCTCTGGATTACCGTAGGTAACACCAATTTTGAGTCGCAGCTGGTTGAGGAAAATGACCGTGCATTGCGATTTGCCGATGTTGCCAGTAATTTTGCGTAGCGCCTGACTCATGAGTCTCGCTTGCAGGCCCATGTGCGAGTCGCCCATTTCACCCTCAATTTCGGCGCGGGGCGTGAGAGCAGCAACAGAGTCAATAACGATCAGGTCTACGGCGGAAGAGCGAACGAGCTGGTCGCAAACTTCTAGGCCCATTTCGCCTGTATCGGGCTGGGAGATCAGCAGGTTTTCGATATCAACGCCTAGATGCTCGGCGTAGTAGGGGTCAAGCGCGTGCTCCGCGTCGATGAAGGCTGCTACGCCACCCTGTCTCTGGATTTCTGCGATCGCATGTAAAGCCAGCGTGGTCTTACCCGAGCTTTCTGGACCGTAAATTTCAATGACACGGCCCTTTGGCAGGCCGCCGCCCAAAGCCATGTCCAGGGTCAGCGCCCCGGTTGGAATCGTTTCCACCTGCATCCGGTTAGCTTCGCCCAACCGCATAATGGACCCTTTCCCAAAGTTGCGCTCAATCTGGGTGAGCACGGAGTCAAGCGCTTTTTGCTTTTCAGAAGAGGCGTTAGCAGCCATAGGTATTCCCGGAGATATTTTGATGAAGTTCTTAGGTAAAAATTCGCTATACTGATTTTAGTACACATGCACTAAATTGGCATCTCTAAATATATCAGTCTATTTTTCGGTTTGATTTTGGAGCCTACATTAAATTTATCTATGCTGAATCTTGGCTGATTTCATTCAGTCTGACGCTGACTATTGGTGACGCTGACTGTTGGTAAGAGCGCTTTAGCTGAAGGGCTCTATCTGGCTTGACTCACCTAGCTCAGTTAATGCCTGTCTCAGCAGACACCTGTCTCAGCAAATGTGTTTAAGCCTAGCGCAATCTACACCGCTCGCCAATAGAGCGAAGCTGTAGATAAAACAAAGATAAATTTGAGCTCAAAAGCGAGCCGACACGCTGCTTATTTTGAGAGGGTTGAGGTTAGTGCTCTAGCCCTTAGTTTAAAGGGTGCCTATATATTAGGAAGGCCCGGTATTCATCACTATGCAAAACTGTGAACTCGTCGATGTATTAACGCAGCCCGATTGGGTGATTGCGATTGGTCGTGTCGCAATCGGCTTAGGCGAATACGGTTATCGCTGCTGGGTGTTTACCCCAGACTTTACCGTGCTCGATGATGGCGAAGTTCACCCTTCCCGCGAAGCTGCTGCTGAAAGCGCTCGGCGACTGGTGATGGATTCTCGCGAGTATTAGTCTTAGCTGGGTTTCCAAGTGCCATGAAAGCCCAACGGGATAATTTGAGGCAGTGCTAATCGGCAGACAGGTTCTCCGAGAGTGGCCGCGTTCAAAATCCACAGCTCACTGCGTTCATCTGCGGCATTGTAAATCACGACCAAAAGCCAGCTGCTGCCGTCTTCCCCGGGGGCATGTATTGGCTCGCTGCCGTAGCAGTTTTCTCCCAAATCTGTTTTGATTAACGTGCCAGCGTCGTAGTCAAATCGGCCAATTGCACCAAACCAGTCTTCTCCTGTGCTGATGCCATCTCGATGCATCAACACGTAGGTATGTTGCCAGGGCTGTCCGGTTTGGGCAGCAGGCACCTGAGGAAACTCACAGTCTTGGTCTAATACGCAGTCGTTACTGAGGATTTTGCCTGTTTTAGGATTGAGCTTCAGCTGCCACAGGCGTCCGTAAGCCTTCGTTGTGATCTTGCCTGTGGGCACTTCTCCTAATACCGCGTTGATCGCTAAGAAGTCATCAAATTTGGCAAAGTCTAGCCGCAGGCTGCCATCAGATTCTATACAGCCGTTGCCGTAGTGCCATTGAAACCAGGCGTCGGCTTGGCTATCGGAGACGGTTTCTAGCGTCTCACGGTCGATAACAAGAATTCGGGTGCCGCGATCGCCTTTCCACCGCGCCGCCTCTGAGAAAGGCTGTTGGTTTAATAGCAATGACAGCATATCTACTGCTACCGGTGATATGAGGAAAACTAAGTACGGCCCGGCGATGACAAAGCTATGAACTATCGGCACCGTTTTTAGAGATATATTGCGCTGCTTGATGAGGCGACAGGCCCGGTCGCAGCGATAAATCATCAGCTCGCACAGTGGGGTTACCCCAATGCTATAGATCTCTTCGCTCAGCGGATCTTGTAGCGGGTGGGCTGAGAACTGTTGAGTTGTTTTGAGCCAACCTAGCGTATCGATTCCTTTGGTTTCTAGCGTGACTAAATCAAGGCTGTGAGGATTACCGGCTTCCCAGAGCGCCAGAAGTTTATCGGGTAGGGCCAATACCGCTGTGTTGGCTGCGTTTTTCACGCTGCTAGCGGTGAATAATCCTTTAACATGCCGCCATATCGGTCCTGGGTAGCGCCTGCCGTAGTTGCCGTACAAAAAACGATTGCCTTTGCCTTCTGCTTGATAGCCCTGGGTTTGCACGTAGCGATAGGTTCCTATTGCATGGCCTTCACCGAGTCCTACTCGCAAGATTGCCCCGTCTCCATCAAACCAGTGACCAACCGACTGCCCGCCGCGCTGTAATCGACCGGTTCCGTTTTGGTAAAAGGTGCCTTGTAAATTGAACGGAATTTTGCCAGAGAGAACTTTTAAAGGTGTGGCTGAAAATTCTTTAGCCGGCTCCGATAAGGCTCGATGCCAGGGTTGAGGCTGCGTTAAAGAAGGCGTAGTGAACCGATCTGTGGAAGAATTCGCGGACGTAATGGTCATAAGTCTCGCTGAAGCGTGACACTGACATCAGCGTAGCAAACTAACAGCGCTCTCTCTTGTTACGGCGCTCTTGTTACGGCGCTCTTGTGATGGCTCTTTCTTTAAAGCTCTCTCTTTAAGGCGCGCTCTGGTCGCAACGATACGCTGTTAGTTGGAATGGCTACTTGGCGGGTAGTGTTAGCGTAAAAGCTGTTTTTTCACCCTTTGTTTTATCGAGTTTAAGCTCACCTCTATGGGCTCTCGCAATTTCTCTAGAAAGGCTCAGCCCGAGCCCGAAGCCTTCTCTTTTGCGATTGCGGGAGAGATCGCCTCGGTAGAATCGGTCAAAAATGCGATCGCGCTCTTCTTCAGGAATTGCTTTGGACGCATTGGTCACTGTGATCTGTATTGTTTTACCTCTTTTTCTGCCGACTACAGAGAGCCACTGCTGGCTTGAGCTAGCAGGCAGGTTGTATTTAATGGCGTTATCGATCAGGTTTTGAAGCACCTGTGTGAGTAAATCGCGATCGCCTTTCACGTACAGCTGCGGTTTAAGATCGACGTCTATTGGCAAATCGGGGGCTAGCAGCTCAATATCTTCAACCAAAACTGCCAAAATCTCTCCGATATCAACCGGTGTTTGGCGTAGGCTCATCTGCCCAGCGTCTGCCAGTGAAAGCAGTAAAAGCTTTCTAACAATGTTGCTTAGCCGTGAGACTTCATCTAACAAATTGCTCAAGCTTTGCTGCAATTGTGAGCCTGGTTCTGCCTGTTGCATCACCAGCTCTAGCTCGCCGCGCAGAATCGCCAGCGGTGTTTTAAGCTCGTGGGCGGCGTCTCCACTAAAGCGAGAAGACTGTCTAAAGCTCCTCTCTAAGCGGGTGAGCATGTCGTTGAATACTTCAATGAGCTCAACAAATTCTACATCCGCACTGCCGACTGGTACCTGTTGGTCGAGCCCGGTGGCGGTGACCTGTTGAATAACGGAGGTCAGCTTGCGTACGGGCTTGAGTGCACTGCCAGAGAGTATCCAAGCGCCTGCTGCAATCATCAACAGCGTGCTAGGAATGGCGACCAAGAAGATGTTGCGGATGATTGCCATATCCTGGTCAATGGTTTGCAGGCTAACGGCGATCGCACTTTTTCCAGACTCGGTGGCGATTACTCCTACGCGCCAGTTTCCGGCATTCGTATTAGACGTAAAAATTTTCTTATTGTGCTCGCTGAGCGTTGTACTTTCTTCTTCCTCTACAGCTCTATCTGCGAACTCTTGGGCCGTTGTTCTTAGCAGCAGGCGAATATTTAGGCTAATTGTTCTTAGCTGCGCACCATCGACTGAATAGTGAGTGGTATGGCCAGCGCTATCAACAGAAAGTAACGTGATTGGCGTACCAAACGCGGTTTCTAACTCGCCAGGTAAATCGTCAGTAAAACTCTCCCACCAGTCGGGCGATCGCGTTGGCACCATTTGCTGCAACTGGCTATCGAGCTTGGCATCCAGGCTACTTACCTGTGCCAAATAGATCAGTCGCCAGGCCACCAGGCCAAACCCGACTAGCGCGCCGCCTGCTAAAGAAACCAGCAGCAGTGCAATCCGTAAGCGAAAGGAGGCCAGCTTCATTTATTCTGCCTGGCGAAAGCGATAGCCTACACCGCGAACGCTCTCTATCCAACGGCTTTGTCCTTTGATGTCGATTTTCTTACGAAGCCTTTGAATGCACACATCAACCACGTTTGTGCTGGGGTTAAAGTCGTAGCCCCAGACATGCTCTAGCATTTGAGTCCGAGTAAAGACGCGGCCAGGCGATCGCATTAAATACTCCAGCAAATTAAACTCGCGGGTAGTCAGCTCTACCAGCTGCTGATTGTTTTCTAGCTCGCAGGTGACCGTTCGGGTAATGCGATCTAGCTTAAAGGGGCCGACGGTCACCAGGTTCTGTCGCTCGCCTACGCTACGACGAGCAACGGCGTTCATTCTGGCAACTAGCTCCTCAACAAAAAAAGGCTTAGCAATGTAGTCGTCAGCGCCCAGATTTAAGCCCTGTAGTCTATCGTCTAATTCATTACGTGCGGTCAACAAAATAACAGGTGTATTACGGCCCGCCTGGCGTAAGTGCTTGAGAATAAACAGACCGTCTTTACCAGGCATCATAATATCGAGCAAAATAACGTCGTATTCGTTTTCGAGTGCCTTATCGTAAGCGACATCGCCGTGGTCGCAGTAGTCCACAACAAAGCCCTGTTCCTTCAATCCAACCTGAACGAAGCTAGCGATTTTAGGCTCATCTTCTACGAATAAAACATGCATTGCTTTTACCTATCTCAAGTTCTATCTCTAATATGTGGTCTTTGCCACACAGTTACTCTGCACGCTACAGGCTAGAGGCTGAACCTTACGTAAAAATCAGCATACCGGCCCTACAGACATCGCAGCAATCTATTGTCTGAGCCCTTACGTCTGCTGGCGTTGAATAAAAAAGCAGGTGCGCACTGACCCAGCATAAAAATACATGTAATGGAATATACATTACGAAAACGTAATCAAAACACGGGGGGATTGTTAATTTTCTCTTTCTTTAATGTGGTTGTTGGCACATGTAAGTGCTGTTTTGCTCACCAATTTTTAGAAAGCAATATGCGTTTTTCAACTTCTTTTAAGTCTGTAAATAAGTTCGCCGGTTTGGCAGCGGCTCTGATGGTTCTGCCCGTGGCAGTGGCTTGTGCAGGTGAGCCTGTTGAAGAAACAGGTGCGGACATTACTTCCGAACTACCTGAAGACGTTGAGGTAATGGAAGAGGATATCGCCGTTGATGACATGGAAGAGCCTGCTGAGCTAGCTACTGGTGAAAGCATTGTAGATGTAGCTGCGGCTAACGGTTCGTTCGATACTTTGGTTTCTGCTGTGCAGGCCGCTGGTTTGGAAGAGACTCTCAGCTCCGACGGTCCGTTCACTGTTTTTGCACCTACGGATGAAGCTTTTGCAGCATTGCCTGAAGGCACTGTAGAAAAGCTGGTGAAGCCCGAGAACCAGGAAGCGCTCAACCAGGTTTTGGCATACCACGTTGTTTCCGGTGCAGTCGCTTCTAGCGAAATTGAACCTGGCGCAATTAGCACAGTAGAAGGTAGCGATGTAGAAGTTTCTGTAGACCCTGCTGGTGTGATGGTAAACGGCGAAGCTAGCGTTGTTCAGCCTGATGTTGTTGCTGAGAACGGTGTGATTCACGTGGTTGACACTGTGCTGCTTCCTCCTACCTTTGACCCTTCCACTTTGCTTTAAGGGTTGATGCTTTAGAATGCACTGTTTATTTGATGCATTGAGCTGTTTGAGCTGATCGTATGAGTGTCTCCCATCCGCTCTTTAGCTGCGGATATCTCTGACGGTGTAGCACCCTAAAAGTAGGCCAGTAAGAGAGTTCAATCTTTCTTGCTGGCCTACTTTTTGTGACCTGATTTTTTTGTGACCTGGTTATTTTGAACTGCTCGGTCTTATCGCGTTAGCAGGTGACGATTGCTTGTCAGCAGATAGGCGTAGTCCGAGGATTCGATGCCTGCGGAGAGGTCATCGTAGTTTTCAACAATGTCCGAGAGCTGCTGATGGACCAGTTTAAGCGTAGTGCCTGCTGGCTGAATTTCTGGAATGTTTAGGAACGCTGAGAGTTTGTCAGCAGTGTCAAGGTAGCAGTTGGGATCCATCAGGTCGTCTTCGTACACTAAATTCAGATGGGGAACGTCGTGCAAGATAGCGCTGGCTTCTACTCTTTGGTTGTCTAAATATTTTAGGCAGTCGATGAGTTCGCCAACGTCTATTGTGATTTTTTTAGGTCTGGTAGCTGTGTCGTTGAATCGATAGTCGGTGCTGCAGTCGCGCAAAGTCGCGATCGCATGTCTGAGCATATCTCTGCGATGAAGATAAATGATCCGACAGCCGCCTCGATGCAGATCGTGCAAAAACTGATTAGGATCGGCCAGTCTCTGCACCTGCCTGAGCTGTTCTACGGTGAGGTTGAAGCCATAAACCTCTCCTTGGCTTTGTCGGATTCGTTGATAAACGCTCATGCGTGGGAACCGCACCGCCTGGCTCAAAATGTCTGCTTGAAAAGCGATCGCACTGTGCGCTGAAAACCATTTAGCCAGGGTAATGCGTCCGCTTTGCCCGATATCAAATACTGCAAAACTGGGTTTGTGTGGTCTGGTCCCTGTCAGCGCCTGAAACGTTTCGAGCCAGCTACCGGCTGCGGTTTGTCTCAGTAGAGGGTTTGATAGCGGTTTTTTGTCGCTCACAGTTTATTATCTATTCTCCCAAGTCCCAGATACCTAAATTTATTAGGCGAATTTTGCTACTCTCTTTTTTAGCCAGTCTCCTTTTAACGTACCCGCGCTAGGTTCTCTATGACGAATTTACTTCGCACGCCTCTATACCATGTCTGTTTGCAGCAGCAGGCCAGGATGACGCCTTTTTCAGGCTGGGAAATGCCGGTACAGTTTGGTGGCATTCGCCAAGAGCATCAGGCGGTAAGGGCGGCGGCGGGTGCGTTTGATATTTCGCACATGGGTAAGTTTGTGCTGAGAGGGCCGGATGTCATTACCCAATTGCAGCGACTAGTGCCTTCAGACTTATCGAAATTAACGTCGGGAAAAGCGCAGTACACTGTCTTGCTCAATGAAAGCGGCGGAATTATTGACGATCTGATCGTTTACCACCAGGGCAGTGTAGAGACTGGCGAACAGATTACGCTGATCGTCAACGCCGGTACAACTGATAAAGACAAGCGTTGGCTGCAGCAGCATTTAAGCGAAGCGATCGATTTCCAAGATTTATCTCAGACTCAAGCATTAATTGCTGTGCAGGGACCCATTGCGACTCAGACGCTGCAAAAGCTGTGCCCTGATGACGACCTACAGGCTATCCCTCGCTACGGTCACCATACGGGCGCGGTTTCTGGACACAGCGTGTTTTTAGCACGAACGGGCTACACCGGAGAAGATGGCTTTGAGGTAATGGTGGCGGCAGCGGCGGCGGCAGAAGTTTGGCAGAACTTAATGGATTTAGGGGTCGTGCCCTGTGGCCTGGGTGCACGCGACACGCTTCGGCTAGAAGCGTCGATGGCGCTGTATGGACAAGATATTAATGACGACATTAGTCCAATCGAAGCGGGGTTGAGCTGGCTAGTACATCTAGATAAGGCCGAAGACTTTGTTGGTCGCGAGGTGCTCGCGCAGCAGAAAGCAGAGGGCCCGGCCCGTCGCTTAGTGGGGCTGACCCTGGAAGGGCGTAATATTGCCCGTCATGACTATCCGATCTTGCAGGGCGATCGCCCGATTGGCATCGTCACTAGCGGCACCCTTTCTCCGACGCTGGGGTATCCGGTGGCCTTAGGCTACGTCGATGCTGAGTTTGCAAAAGTGGGTCAGACTGTTGAGGTCGCCATTCGCAATAAGGTGTTTCCGGCAACCGTCGTGAAGCGCCCCTTCTATAAAGCGGCCAAGTAGTTCTACTATGAGTTCTGGATGCTTCTTTAGCGTTCTAAACCTTACCTCATCTATTTCTTAGCAACACCATGGCCTTTGAATATCCTGACGACCTGAAGTACTTAGATAGTCATGAGTACGCCCGCGTAGAGGCTGACCAAGCGACAGTGACAGTGGGTATTACTTCGTTTGCGGTAGATCAGATGGGGGATGTGGTGTTTCTAGAGCTGCCAGAGGTCGGTGACGCTGTAGAGCAGGGTGAGAATTTCGGTACGATTGAGTCGGTTAAAGCGGTCGAAGATTTGAAGGCACCGGTTTCAGGTGAGGTGCTTGAAATCAATGAGGCGCTGGTGGAAACGCCAGAAGATATTGCTGCTGAGAAAGCATACGGCAGTGGCTGGCTAATAAAAGTAAAAGCGGCTGATTTGTCTGGTCTAGATGCTGCAATGTCAGCAGCTGACTATCAAAAGCAGGTGGAAGGCGAGTAAAGCAGAAAACGCTTACAGCTGACCCCCTTTCGGGTTAAGCCGTGACAGCAGTTTGAGCTGTGTCGATAGATAGTGGTGCAAGCGATAGATAGTTCGATAGCTGCAACTTATCTTAATATTGAAGGCAACATTGTAATTTGCTATCGATCGCACCTCCTATGTCATACGAGCCCACAACATCCTCTGCTGAGGCGATGTCTTCAAAAACGAATGCTTCAGCGGAGGCGGCTGCTGTAACAGTTGCGGCCCAGGCTCAGTGGATGGCACAGCTAAAGAGCGATCGCTTCGCTGATCGCCATTTAGGTCCCACCGAAGAGGACATCGCTCAGATGCTTCAGGTGTTGGGCTTTGAGTCTGTTGAGGCCTTGATGTCAGCGGCGGTGCCAGAAGGCATTCGGACAAGCAAGCCGCTAGCTGTTGATGCGGCGCTCAGTGAGACGCAGGCGCTAGAGAAAATAGCTGCGATCGCGGCTCAAAACCAGGTCTATCGTAACTACATTGGTTTGGGCTACTACGGCTGTGTCACCCCAGCGGTGATTCAGCGCAACATCTTAGAGAATCCAGGCTGGTATACGCAGTACACCCCTTACCAGCCAGAGATTTCTCAGGGCCGATTAGAGGCGCTGCTCAATTATCAAACAATGGTGACAGACTTTACCGGTTTGGAGATAGCCAATGCCTCACTGTTAGATGAAGGCACAGCCGCTGCCGAAGCCATGAGCATGAGCTTTGGCGTATGCAAAAACAAAGCGGCCAAAAGTGCCAAGCGCTACTGGGTTTCTTCGGCCTGCCACCCTCAAACAGTCGATGTTATTAAGACTAGGGCACGGCCGCTAGGGATTGACGTGGTAGTTGGCGATCATCGCCAGCTGAATTTTGAGTCTGAGCCTCCCTGCTTTGGCATGCTTTTACAGTATCCGGCAACGGATGGGGCTATTTATGACTACACCGCTTTTATTGAACAGGCGCATGCGGCAGGCTCAATTGTTGCAGTTGCTGCTGATTTGCTGAGCCTAACCCTGCTGAAAGCACCTGGTGAGTTTGGTGCGGATATTGCAGTTGGCAATACGCAGCGATTTGGTGTGCCGTTAGGCTATGGTGGCCCTCATGCCGCCTATTTTGCGACCAAACAGGCTTACGCGCGCAAGCTGCCAGGACGCCTGGTGGGACTTTCTAAAGACAATAGGGGCTTGCCTGCTTTGCGTTTGGCTTTGCAAACCCGCGAGCAACATATTCGCCGCGACTCTGCAACCAGTAATATTTGTACGGCTCAGGTGCTGCTTGCGATTATTGCTAGCAGCTATGCGGTCTATCACGGGCCAGCTGGATTGAAAGCGATCGCCACTCGCATTTTGACCCTGACTAACGTGCTAGCAGACGGCCTGCGCCGACTGGGCTATCCCCTGGGTACTGAGCCTGTTTTTGATACACTGACGGTTACTACGAATGACCAAACCGCTGATATTTTAGCCCGCGCTGCTGAGCGTGAGGTCAATCTTCGAGTAGACCCTGTGATCGCTGGTCAGCCACAAAAGCTAGGAATTTCGCTCGACGAAACCACCGGAATAGAACAGTTGATAGAGTTGTTGGAAATCTTTGCTGGAAATCGCTCTATTCCCACTCTGGATTCTTTGCGCCTAGAGACTCTGCCGACTACGCTTCAGCGTACCTCAGACTATCTCACACACCCTGTCTTTAACCAGTATCACAGCGAAACAGAGCTGTTGCGCTATCTGTATAGCTTGCAGAAAAAAGATCTCTCACTGGCAGATGCCATGATTCCTCTTGGTTCTTGCACGATGAAGCTCAATGCAACTGCCGAGATGATTCCGATTACCTGGCCAGAATTTGGGCAGATTCATCCGTTTGCACCGCTCTCTCAAACCAAGGGATATCAAACTTTGTTCGCTCAGCTAGAAAATCAGCTAGCGACGATAACTGGGTTTGCGGGTATCTCTTTACAGCCCAACGCTGGCTCTCAAGGTGAATACACTGGTTTGTTAGTCATCCGTCAATACCATGCCGATCGCGGTGAATCGCATCGTAACATCTGTTTGATTCCCCAATCGGCGCACGGCACAAATCCTGCAAGTGCCGTCATGGCGGGCATGAAAGTTGTAGCCGTGAAGTGCGATGACGATGGCAATATTGATGTTGCCGATCTCTCTAATAAGGCTGAGCAGCACCAAGACAATCTCTCCGCGCTAATGGTGACCTATCCTTCTACCCACGGTGTATTTGAAGAGAGCATTAAAGCGGTTTGTGACATCGTTCACAACCATGGCGGCCAAGTTTATATGGATGGGGCCAACATGAATGCTCAGGTTGGCTTGTGCAGCCCAGGCGATATTGGCGCAGACGTTTGCCACTTGAACCTGCATAAGACTTTTTGCATCCCTCATGGGGGCGGCGGTCCGGGGGTTGGTCCGATCGGCGTGGCAGCGCATCTGGTGCCTTTCTTGCCAGGCCATAGCCTTGTGGATATGGGCAAATCGCAATCGATTGGTGCTGTTTCTGCTGCGCCCTGGGGCAGCGCCAGTATCTTGCCGATCTCTTGGATGTACATCCAGATGATGGGTGCCAAGGGCCTAAAGCGAGCCAGTGAGCTGGCGATTTTGAGCGCCAATTACATTGCTAAGCGATTAGAAAACCATTACGACATTTTGTATAAAGGGAGTCGTGGTTTGGTCGCGCACGAGTGCATTGTGGATCTGCGTGAGTTTAAGAAGACGGCGCAGGTAAATGTGGATGATATTGCCAAGCGGCTGATTGACTATGGCTTTCATCCGCCGACGATGTCTTGGCCAGTGGCTGGCACAATTATGGTAGAGCCTACAGAGAGTGAAGCTTTGCGTGAGCTAGACCGGTTCTGCGATGCGATGATTGCGATTCGTGAGGAGATTGCTGAGATTGAGTTGGATAAGATTACAGCTGAGGAGAGCCCTCTACTACATGCGCCCCACACAACGGCAGATTTGGTGGATGAATGGACGCGTTCCTACTCTCGTGAGGTCGGTGTGTTCCCAACGAAGTGGACGCGCGATCGCAAGTTTTGGCCTACAGTGAATCGGATTGATCAGGCTTTTGGCGATCGCAATCTAGTTTGTACCTGTCCTTCTATGGATGAATTCGCCAACGAAACAGCCGAAGATTAAATATCTATTTTTTTGCGCTCGATTATCTTTTCGTTTGCTGTTTTCTCATAGTTTTTTTGCATAGTCTTTCTTGCACAGTTTTTTTCGCACAGTCTTATAATGCCCCACCCCGCCCAGGATGTCTGGCAAACGCCCCCCGAGCCTATTGCCTCTATGCTCGATCGGCCTAAGCTACCCGCAGTCGCCTTTTCTCGCAATGCCGAGTGGATTGTTGAACTCGGCCGGGCCGGACTGCCCACACTTGAAGAGCTAGCTGAGCCAAAAGTCGCTCTAGCAGGTTTGCAGATAAACCCGAGAACTTGGGAATCTGCTAAAGCGTCTCACTACCGAACGATTCGAGTGCGTCGCCGGGATGAAAAATCATCTCGCTTGGTTTCTTTGCCTGAAAACGCTCGCATTCGCAATCTGCAATGGTCGTATTGCGGTCAGTATCTTTCCTTTACGCATACCACTACAGACTCGCTCCAGAAAGCGTCTGTAGAAAATTCAGATGATAGTGAAGACAAAAGTGGACTGAGTCTGTGGGTATTGGATTTAGACGCCGCGGAGGCTAGGCCGCTTACTGGGCCTATTTTAAATGCTGTTTCGGGCAGTGCTACCCGGTGGCTACCCGATAGAAGTTTTGTATGCAAGGTTCGCGATCAGACGGGGCCGCCGCCAGAGGCGCCTGTTTTGCCGGTGGGTCCATTAATTGAAGAGAACTTAGGGCGGGTCGCGCCCGCGCGTACCTACACGAATTTGTTAGAGACTCCTTACGATGAAGCGCTGTTAGAGTATTACCTCAGATCAAAACTGATCCGAGTGTCTTTTACGGGCGAGCAAACGCCTATTACAGAAGCTGCTCTTTTTAGAGATGTGTCGCTCTCTCCTGATGGACAATGGTTGAAGGTGACGAAGATTCACCGCCCGTTCTCTTATCAGGTGCCGATTGGGAGATTCCCAAGGCGTACCGAGATTCTAAACTTGCAGGGAAAACAGGTCTACACGGTATCCGACTTGCCGCTAGCAGAAGAGATCCCGATTAACTTTGATTCTGTTCGAGCAGGCGTTCGCGCCAGCGGCTGGCGTGCGGATAAGCCTGCCACGCTCTATTGGGTCGAAGCTCTAGATGGCGGCGATGTCAGAATTGAGTGCGACTACAGGGATGCCGTCTACACGCTCTGTGCACCTTTTGAAGAAGCGCCCCGACTATTCTGGAAGTCTAAGCTGCGGTTCAATAGCCTGTTTTGGGGAAATGAAAAGACTGCGATCGCCTACGAAGCAATGTACAACACGCGTCAGGGCAACACTTGGCGACTTGCGCCTGATGACGAGACGACTGCACCTCTACTGATAGAATCTCGTAATTTTCAAGATGCCTACAGCCATCCGGGCGACCCGGTAATGACGCCAGGCCCCTACAGCTGGCAGACGCTCTTGATCTCTGCGCAGGGCGATATTTATCTCAACGGCAGGGGTGCTTCTCCCCAGGGGGTGTATCCATTTCTCGATCAATTGGACTTAGAGACAGGGCAAAAAGAAAGACTGTGGCAATCGCCTGAAACCGGTTTCTCTAGAGTCAGTAAGGTTCTAGATAGTGAAGCCACTCAGTTTATCGTCCGTAGAGAGAGTAAGGCTGAGCCCGGTAACTACTGGCTACATACTAGGGCCCAAGCCCAAAGAGCCCGAACAAAAGCTCAGGCAGAAGATCAAGCAGAGCCCAGGGCTTTGACTGACTTCAGCGATCCATTGCCCTGGTACAAAGACATCTACAAAGAGATTGTTCGCTATCAGCGCAGTGACGGATTGGAGCTTTCTGGAACGCTATATTTGCCTCCTAATCACAATCTAGACAAAGATGGCTCACTGCCAACTTTGCTCTGGGTGTATCCAGAAGAACACAAAAGCCGAGAAACCGCGAGCCAGGTGACTCGCGCTGCCGATACGTTTGGTCGTCCCAATCGTTCTTCTGCGATGTTTCTGCTAACTCAAGGCTATGCTTTACTCTCAGGGCCCAGTATGCCGATTGTGGGTGAAGCCGATGCGGAGCCCAACGATAGTTATTTAGAACAGCTAATCGACAGTGCACAGGCAGCGGTGGACTATTTGGTGGATAGAGGTGTGAGCGATCGCGCCAAAATCGCCATCGGCGGTCACTCCTATGGTGCTTTCACTACGGCTAATCTGTTAGCTCATACCGATCTCTTCTGTGCTGGCATCGCCCGTAGCGGTGCCTACAACCGTAGCCTGACACCCTTTGGTTTCCAGGGTGAACAGCGTGACTTTTGGGAAGCCGCAGGCACTTATACAAAAATGTCTCCCTTTTTTGCCGCCAATAAAATCAATTATCCACTGCTTTTAGTCCATGGCGCAGCTGACAACAACGCTGGCACGTATCCGATGCAGACAGAGCGACTTTATGAGGCAATGAAGGGCTTGGGCGGAACAGTTCGCTACGTTAGCTTGCCTTACGAAGAGCATAGCTATCGCTCACGTGAGGCGGTAGGTCATGTGCTGTGGGAAATGGTGCAGTGGCTAGATACCTATGTGAAGTAGATCGAAGTGAAGTAGATAGATCTGAAGTAGATAGATCTATGGTGAAGCAGGCATACGTGAATTAAAATGCGGATAAATTTATAGAATATACTCATTCGTCCATGGCTATCTTCCATGACATCTCTGACTAATCGTTTTCTCTCGCATCGTAATTCATTTGTAGACTCATCGGTTGTTGATCTTTCAACGCTACCGACCATGTATGACCTGCCTAGTGAATTTCCAGATGAGCCCGGTTTGCCAGACGAATTCCACAGCTTACAGCCTCAACTCCTCAGCCGAACGCTGACGCTAAGAGACTACGCCGCTGAAAACCGGTTTACAGGCACAGATATCAACGTTTACTACGACCTCGAACATACGGGTTGGCACAAGCGTCCGGATTGGTTTTTATCTGTAGATGTTCCACGCATATACGATGAAAGCCAAAAGCCGCGTAGAAGTTACGTGGTCTGGCAAGAGTGCAAAGCGCCGACGGTGGTTGTGGAATTTTTGTCGTTTAACACTGAGAGACAGGATTTAGGGCGCTTCTATAGAGCCGCTGACAAGATATACAATAACGAGCCAGAACAGAACCCAGGTGGGATTCCTAAGCTGCTGACCGAAGAAGAAAGGGCTAGCAAAACAACGCCTCCTGATAAGTTCGTTGTCTACGAACAGTATTTGAAAGTACCTTATTACATTGTTTACAGCCAGCATACAGGTAGGTTGAGGTATTTTCAGCACAACGGTCAACGCTTTGAAGAACAGCCAGTGAATGTCAACCAAACTCCAGCGCTGTGGCTAGACGATCTCGATATTGGGCTAGGTATTTGGGACGATTACTTTGAAGGGTTGCCAGGGCCCTGGCTGCGCTGGTGTGACGCAGACGGCAATTGGATGCTGACCGATACTGAAAAAGAACGGCTGGCAAAAGAACAGGCTCAGCAGACAGCACAGCAAGCTCAAGAGACCGCAGAAAGACTGGCAGAAAAGCTTAGGTCTTTGGGGATTGACCCAAGCAATTTGTAGCTGTTGGTGTGTAGATTGCTATCAACGGTGTCGCTTAATCGTTGTGGTAGTCGAGCCCGACTGCTTCAGAGATATTTTGTAGGCCGTGCGCTTCTAGTTTCTGAATCAGGCCGTTCAAGATTTCTTTGACCATAGTAGGGCCTTCGTATACCCACCCTGTGTAGGTTTGTAAGAGGGAGGCGCCGGCTGTGATCTTTTCCCAGGCGTCATTTGCATTAAAAATACCACCGACTCCGATAATGGGTAGTGCGCCTTGGGTTTGCTTGTAAATTAGCCGGATGACCTCTGTAGATCGTTGGGTGACAGGAGCGCCGCTAATTCCGCCTGCTTCATCTATGACAGCTTTACCAGTGGCGTTAACTATTTGGGTTTTAAGTCCTTCTCTGTTGATAGTGGTATTCGTGGCAATGATGCCTGCGAGCTGGCATGCTTGAGCCAGTGCAACAATGTCGTGAATATCTTCAGTCGCAAGGTCAGGAGAAATTTTCACTAGTAGGGGTTTGGCTGGCTGATTACCGGCGTGATTAGCGGTTTGTAAGGCTTCTAAAATAGGGGCAAGCTGTTCTTTTGCTTGAAGTGATCGCAGTCCCGGCGTATTAGGTGAAGACACATTCACCACAAAATAGCTTCCCTGCGTTTTCAATTGTTCGAAGCTCTTACGATAGTCTTCAGCGGCTTCTGCTAAGGCTGTGATTTTAGATTTACCTAAATTAATGCCTATCGGTATTGGGTAGTTGCTCTCTGGCCAATGCTGTTTTAATCGTTCGCTGAGCGCCGCTGCGCCTGAATTGTTAAAGCCCATACGATTGAGGGCGGCGCTATCGGCGGGTAAGCGAAACATTCTGGGTTTGGCATTACCAGGTTGAGCGTGGTAGGTAACGGTTCCTAATTCAGTGAATCCAAAGCCTAGTAACGGCCATGCCCGCGCGGCTATACCATCTTTATCGAATCCGGCTGCCAACCCTAAAGGATTGTCGAAAGAGAGCCCCCACAGAGATTGTCGAAGTGCTTGCGACTGAGGTGAGCTAACTTTGATCTTGACTTTGAACAGGTTAGCCATGGCTGCCTGCGCGGCTAGACGGATAGGCTGGTGAAACATGGCCCCACGGGTAGGTTCTGTTGCTAACCAGGCCAGCAAATCAATCGTTTGACGATGCATGGTTTCTGGATCGGCCTTTAAACCTTGAAAGAGAAGCGGGCGTAGGCCAAACCGGTAGAGCTGTTGCAAAAGAAACTCCTAAAAACTGAATGAGTCACGTCAGACTAGTCGCATTGAACTGCCGCTCTAAAATGACCGCAACAGCAATATATAGCTTTGAGCTCTTGATCTACAACGGCGACAGTTTTCGGGGATAGACAGTTTGGGATAGACAGTCTGGGATAAACAGTCTTTAGAGCTGACTAACAAAACGAACCGTTAGCTTAACCAATTGTGAAGGGAACCATACGGGTATAAAGACTCTGCAAATGTCGCTTTTTAGCTCCGTGTTTATACCAGTTTTATAGCGGTTGCAGCCTTCTGCCCTTTTGCTGCCTGCCGTCTGACACTATTTTCCTGTTCTCAGCTATTCCTTTGTTCTATGGCTAAGCTCACCGCTCATCGATCTGACCCCTCCCCCGATCGGCATCCTGATCGGCGCTCAGATCGACGCTCTGCCAGTGATTTGACTAAGCAAGATCTCAGTCAGGTACTCCCTGCTATTTGGGAAGCTGAAACGTTAGATCGCTCTATACAAGAGGCCTTAGAAGCTGTTCGTGCTGAGTTCGGCTACTCGCTGCTATGGGTGGGACTGTACGATCGCTTTAACCATAAGCTGGATACGCGTGGAGTTTTAACCAACGGGCCCCGTCGTTTTTCACACACTTCTTTGGCACTGCATCCTGGTGATTTGCTAGAGCAGGTGATTGTTCAGCAGCAGGCAATGGTTGTTGCTGATATTCGCGAAGAATCTAGAGCGGGGGCTTGGGCTCGAATTGCGAAAAATTTTGAGCTGCAAGGGACCGTGATATTGCCGATTCAACGGCGCAATATCTGTTTTGGTTTGATGGTGCTAAGCTCTCGGCGTTGGGGCGTTCTGCCGGGCGTTTTAGAGAATTCTACGCTGTTAGCGATCAACAATGCGTTGGCTGAAGCGATTCATCAGCTGGCGTTAGAAGACCAGCGGCAGATGACTAAGCAGCCTGCTAAGCCGCTGTTAACCCTATTAGAAACGCTAGGCCATTTGTCTGGTCTAGATGCTCGGCTGAAGGCGGTGGCTGATGAAACTCAGCAATTTGTAGGTTCACCTACAAGCGTGTACTGGCTAGAGTCGCGAGGGCGACAGTTTTGGTGCCGGGTTGGCAAGCTCGCTGGAAAGCAAAATGCAACTTTGCCCGTGAGTGAGATGCAAAGCCTGTATAAGGCGCTCTGCAACGGTGAAACACTGGCGGTAGGTGAACTAGAAGGCTCGGTAAAAGCCAGCATTGCTAATCGACTTATGATGCATTTAAAGGTTCAGTCTTTGATGATTGCGCCGGTAGCCTATCACGATGAGCTTCAAGGTTTTATCACGGTAGAAGGCAGCAGCCCTCGAATCTGGAGTGAGGCCGAAAAGGCCTATGTAAAAGGTGTCGCTCAGCTGGTAGGTTTGGCAATGCCGACTGCAGAGATGGATACGGCGATTAGTCAGATGCGCTCTGATCACCTATTGAGCGCTGGGGTAACTCGGAGCATTCATAGCGATCGCGATTGGATGCATGTGCTGAGTCTTTGTGTAGAACAGCTCGCTGCGCGAATGGATACCGATCAGTTAATTGTGCTGAGGGCCAATGCTGAGCGGGGTGGGTTTGACCTGTGCTATCGGACCAGCCAAGGCATTGGAAATGGAGTGGGCCGTGTAGAGCACTGGCTGCCGTTGGATAGCGTGGATGAAAAGATGCTACAGCGGGCTCATTCTCCTGCGAGCGTAGAAATCTTATCGCAAGATCTAAAGTTTTCCGCCTGGCGATCGCATTTGGAGGCTTTAGGCGCTAAGTCTCTACTGGTGAGCAATACGTCTCCAGGTCACGCGCCTGAAGGCGTGATCATAGTGCTTGATAAAAAGGAGCGCCGCTGGAGCCAGGCCGACCGAGAGCTGTTACAGACGCTGAGCAGCCAAATTGGCTTGATTTTGCATCAGTGGTGGCTACAGAGGCAAATGGATCAGCAGGCGCAGCTGCATGAAACCTTCCAGTGGGGAATGCGCAGCCTACAGCGGCTGTCTAAGCTTGAGTCTTTAGATCAAGCGGCAATTCGTCATATCTCCCAGCTACTGCACGTACCGATTGTGGGCTTAGTCACCTGGGAAAATGACGCTGCGTTTGCGAAGGCCAGCAGCGTTTTAGCTCAAACCAGTAAATTTGAGATAGATAGTCAGCGTTCGATCTCGGTAGAAACAGATGCGCTAGTCAACTGGGCGATCGGTACTGAAGGATTGCTAATTTTAAAGGTAGAGGACCTGCCGGTAGAGTCGCAGCCCTGGATTACAGGGCCGGAGGGGTCACAGCTATTGGCGATGGCTTTGAGAACAGCGCCAGAGCATGAGCCAAATGCCATTGTTGTCCTGGCAGATAGTGCGAGTCGGCAATGGTCAGATGAGCAGACGACGCTGCTGGCGATTGTCGTCAATCAGCTGGCCTGGTGTCGGCGACATTTGAAGCTGACGGGAAAAATGTTAGACCGTCAGCAGCAGCTAACGCAGCTGAACTGGTACAAGCAGCACCAGATTGAATTGCTAAATCAGGGGTTGCAGGACTGTTTGACGCAGCTGAGTTTAACGTCGTCTAGCTCTCGGCAGCAGATGCTGCTTCAGCAGATGACTAAGTTGAGCGATCGCACCCGTCACACGATTGAAAAAGAGCACTGGTCGATTGAGCCTGACTGCCAATCAATCCCACTCGTTAGCCTAATTAAGCGTGCCACGGCACGAGCAAATCCGTTGATTCAAGAGAAGCAGCTGTGGTCAAAGGTGCACTGTGAAACCAACCTGACGATTTCTGGCGATATCGTCAAGACTGAGCTCGTGCTGTACGAACTGATTGCGGAGGCGTGCGATCGCTCTCCGGTTGGCGATCGCATAGACATTTGGTGTCGTCCGGTTGATGAGCACTGGCTAGAAATTTCGATTACGGATGAAGGGTCTGTTTCACCACAGATATTGCAAGAATTAGAACAGGGTCGCCCTGATGATCTACTGTCAGTTTCCACATTGCAGCAGCCTGAGAATAGCCCTTTGTGGGTTTGTCAGGCGTTGATGCAGCGCTTGGGCGGCGAGTTTACCCTGTCACAGATGGAAGACGGGCGGATGCTAAGCCGGGTGATGCTGCCACTGCCCAAATCGTGATCTAGATAGCATAGACAGGTAGACAATGTAGATTAAGACGATACTGCGAATAGCTTTTGCTGTTCGCAATTCGTCCACGCTTTAGATAATGTGTACCTCGTCAGATCCGTACGGTTGGATTCGTCAGTCCCTAAAGACTATTCATAAGGCCAACTGGCACAGAACAGTACAGCCGGTTAGCGGCAAGAGCGGGCCTACCATTACTGTGGCGGGGCGCTCTATGTTGAATTTTGCTAGCAATGACTACCTGGGACTAGCTGGTGACGATCGGTTGGTTCGCCAGGCGATCGCAGCGACCAAAACCTACGGCACCGGCTCAACCGGCTCTAGGCTGCTGAGCGGTCAGCGCCCTTTGCACCACGCGCTTGAACAGGCGATCGCTCAGCTCAAAAGCACCGAAGACGCGATTGTATTTAGCAGTGGCTACCTGGCAAACATTGGCACAGTCACTGCCTTGACCAGCCGCCGCGACCTCGTTTTGTCGGACGAATACAACCATTCAAGCCTGAAGAATGGCGCTAGCTTGAGCGGTGCGACGGTCATTGCGTACCGGCACTGCGATCTAGAAGATTTGGCGACTCAGCTGGTGGCTCATCGCACAGCGTATCGTCGCTGCCTAATTCTGACAGATGGTGTGTTTGGAATGGATGGAGATGTGTGTCCGCTGCCAGAAATTTTGGCGCTAGCCGAAAGGTTTGAGGCAATGGTGATGATCGATGAGGCTCACAGCGCAGGCGTGTTGGGTAAAACTGGCGCAGGTTGCGCAGAGCATTTTGGCTGTGGGCACCGGCCGATGGTGCAAATGGGGACGTTGAGCAAGGCGTTTGCAAGTTTAGGGGGGTACGTGGCCGGTAGTGCTGAGCTGATTGATTTTTTACGTAATCGAGCGCCCAGCTGGATCTATACGACGGGGCTCTCACCTGCGGATACAGCCGCGGCTTTGGCAGCGATCGCCGTCCTTAAGCAGGAACCAAATAGATTAACTCAACTGCAGGAGAACGCTCAGTATCTATCTGAAAAACTAGACTGTACAGTACTAAACTTACCTCTCAAAAGACAGCAGATAGTAAAACGCTTACCCTCTGATTCGGCGATAATCTGCCTGCAGGTGCGAGATACGGCGACGGTGCTGCGCTTGGGAAATGCTCTCAAGCAGCAGGGCATATTTGTTTCTGTTGTACGGCCGCCCACAGTGCCCGTGAGCCGTTTGCGTATGAGCGTGATGGCAACACATGAGCGATCGCATTTAGATCGCTGTGCTGAGGCTGTGGAGCAGGTTCTCAATGCGATAGAAGCTAGTTAGGCTGCAGCTAATTACGTTGGGTGACATCTGTGCCTGGGGGGAATAAATCTTGCAAAGTAAAATCCTTTAAGATCTAACTTCAAGCTCTATAGTATCTGTCGAGTTGCTTAGGACACTATCATCGGCTGAAACCGTTATATGGCAACGGGCAACTCGACTAGCAAAGTAAGAATGCATCCTTACTTTGCTATAAGCTGAAATTACTTGTGTTTACTTCGATCGATATGACAGACATCAACTGCGCTGAAGCTTGCAAAAACGGCTGCGTTTTAGGCGACCAGTGTCCACATAAGGACGACCAAAAGAAAGCTTCTCAGTTTATTGAAGAAACCTCCTTAGAAGACATGCTAGAAATGGCTGCTGAAGCAGTGCGTCGCAAGCAGCAAGAAAGGGCTAGCGAGGGACCAAAGTGGGTGTTTCCTGAAGACGGTATTCCTCAAAAGTAAGCGGTTTAATCAGCTGTTTTATCAGAGACTGTTTTGGGGGCTTCTCGGAGGCTTTCTTCGGGGGCTTTCTCTGACTCTTTCTGGTGGGTCTCTTTTTGTAAATAGGCGTCTTTCTGCGCATCCTTGCTTTGTTGAGCCGCGCTTAACCCGAGTAGGCTGCTGATTTCATTTAGCGATTCTTCCCACCGAATTTCTAGTCTTTCCTGTGGAACTCCAGTGCTGATGCCTGCTCGATCGAACGCCTGCTTGATTCGCGTTCTCAGCTCGCGAGCTACAGGCCACTGTTTAAGCGGTTGTGTCTTTAGCAGTAAGCGCAGCGTAATGCCGGTAGAGTCTATCGATTCTACGCCGAGCAAATCAGGCGGTTCCAAAATAGATTTTTGCCATTCCGACTCTTCTGACATATCGGTTGCGATCGATTTCAGAAGCAGTAGGGCTTCGTTGAGATCGGTCGCAGGTTCAACGCTTACCGATAAATCGACCTGAGACCAATCTTTAGAGAGATTTTGGACAATACTGATTTGGCTGTTGGGAATAGTGATGAGTCGGCCTTCTGTGTCACGCAGCTGAGTAATCCGCAAGTTAATCGCTTCAACGCTGCCTGCCACCTCTCCGATGACAACCACATCGCCTACACCGAACTGGTCTTCCATCAAAATTAGAAAGCCATTGATAATATCTTTAATCAGGCTTTGAGCGGCCAGAGAGATGCCGACACCAATAATTCCTGCCCCTGCTAGCAAGGGTCCGACTTCGACGCCTGCGGTCGATAGCATCGCTAAGACCATAACGCCAAAGATAAACGATCCGGCGACACCTTTAGCGACCTGAGAGAACGTAATGAGTCTTAGACTTAGTCGTTCTGACGATTCGGGTGCCCACTGTGTGCCTTCTTGGAGGGCAAGAAACGTTTTATCGACAATAAGGCTAATAATTCTAAGTGCAATGTAGGCTAGGCCCGCTATCAGCAAGATCTGGGCAGGGAACCTAATCCAGTAGCGTAGAAGTGTCGTTAACCACCGGCTGTAAGGAAATAGCCAGAGCACCCACAGCACGCTACCTATACAGAGGCCCACTTGAAACAGCAGCAGCAGCCCGGAGCCCAGTTCATTGATCTTTCTCTTTTGGCGGTTGTCTAGCCGGGCCTTCAGCAGGGTAAAAACGGAGTCTACTCTCCCGGCGATAGACTGTTCGACCATGGGGGGACGGGTGATAGCAGTGGCTTTGCCCAGCTGCGTATCTGCATTGATGAGGCGAGTCTGTCTGCGTTTCAGGCGCTTTTCAATCCGCTTGCTGCCTAAAAGCAGCAGTAGCGCTACGCCAATACTCGCAGCGGCTACTTTGGCCTGCCTACGGAGAAAGTCGGGCTGACGCTCTTGCCTGTAACGGTTTAAGGCAGTCTCTATAGTTTCTCTAAGCGCTATAGCGTACTCGTTTCTAGCAACGTAGCCGTTTTGCTGTGCGTCTAAGCTAGTAACGGTTAGTAGCTGTTCATCGTCTACTAAAACAATCGGGAGCTGACTGGGTGGATCAATCTTGACAGCAACTGTCTGCTGCTGTTCAAGCTGATTATGCGCAATGCGGTTAAGCCGAGGTTGAATTTCTTGAGCACGTAGTTCAGCTGCGTTCTGCCCTTCTGTTGCGGGTGCGCCTAAGTGAAATAGGGTTCTGCCATCCAGGTAAATAGGGGCGATGGCGATCGCTTCCTCGGTCTCTGGATTATCGCTGGGCCCGGTGAGGGGCCAAACACCAGGCAGTAGACGAGTGACAGACTCTTGCGATTCTGGCGAGACTGTCGGGCCGCTGGGCGTTTGCGATAGCGGCAGGTTAGCCACTAAGGCCTGTGGAAGTGCCAAACGCGGAGTCAGACACAGAAAGATAATGCTGGCTAACGTTGCTAGGAATGAAATGGTCGCGGTGTGTCGTCTGAATTTCACGGGGGAGTGTTTCTTTTACGTTCTGTTAGTTGGGGCTCAGACCGTATTAGCCTAGAGTCGTTCTGATGGTTGCTCAAGTTGCTGGTTGCTCAGTTGCTGGCTGCTCAAATTGCTGGTTGCTCAAGTTGCAGACTGCTTGCGTTGCATTTTTCTATTTTCTTTCACTGCTTTAATTTCACTGTTCTAGCCTATGCCCTTAACTAATTCTTCGCCGTATGATTCTGCTAAAGATACTGCTTGGATGATTCGCTGCTGCGAGCTGGCGGCTAGGGCGGCTGGTCATACTGCGCCCAATCCGCTAGTGGGTTCTGTCGTTGTGCAGGGTAACGACATTGTAGGCGAGGGATTTCATCCTAAAGCCGGTGAGCCCCACGCCGAAATTTTCGCCCTGAAAGCAGCTGGTGAGCAGGCTAAAGGGGCAACGTTGTATGTCAATCTAGAACCCTGCAATCATACAGGGCGAACGCCACCCTGCAGCGAGGCTATAATTGCGGCTGGGATTCGCCGGGTAGTCATTGGCATGCGAGATCCTAACCCAACGGCCAGTGGCGGCATTCAGGTGTTGCGAGAGGCTGGTATAGAAGTTACTGCAGGCGTAGAAGAAGCCCGGGCCCGGCAGCTAAACGAAGCTTTTATTCACCGCGTTTTGCATCGTCGGCCCTTCGGCATTTTGAAGTACGCAATGACCCTGGATGGCAAGATTGCTACGACAACGGGGCATAGCGCCTGGATAAGCGGTTCGAAGTCGCGCCAGCAGGTGCATCAGTTGCGCAGTCGCTGCGACGCGGTGATTGTTGGCGGCAATACCGTACGCAAGGATAATCCTAACCTGACGAGTCATGGTGAAGGTACGCATAACCCGTTGCGGGTTGTGATGAGCCGTCAGCTGAACTTACCTACCGTAGCGAATTTATGGGATGTTTCGAGCGCACCGACGCTAGTGCTCAGTCAGATGGATGCAGATAAAAATGTGGCTAGAGCACTTAGGCAGCAGAGTGTAGAGGTGATCTGTGCAGATGAGTTGACGCCTGAATTTGCGATGGATGTGCTCTATCAGCGGGGCTGTATGAGCGTGCTGTGGGAATGTGGCGGAACGCTTGCTGCTGAGGCGATCGCAGCTAATGCTGTTCAGAAGATCTGGGCATTTATTGCACCTAAAATCATTGGTGGGCGAACAGCCCCTTCGCCTATCGGAGATTTGGGGTTAGAGCGTATGACAGCTGCCAGACGGTTAGAACGCACTGAGCTGACAGCTGTAGGGGATGATATTTTGCTACAGGGCTACTTTTCAGAGTCAGTTAGCTAGACTAGCAGCCTAATGCTAATGAATCCACGAGCCGTCTGGGAGATAATGAGAGCCAACTAGGCTGACTGGGATAGCGTGCTTTCTAGGCGTTGACGTTGGACGATGTCGTAGAGCTTGGCCCGGAGTATTTCGCGGCTGCGAAAGCCTTCTATGCGATGTAAAACTTGGCCTTGCTCTATATAGAGCAGCGTGGGAAGGGTTTTAAGACGGTATTGGTTGGCTAATTTTAAATTGTCGTCTGCGTTGACATCTAATACGCGGATGAAGCCTGGCCATTCTGCTTGAAAGGTGTTGAGCACTGGGGTAATCAGCCGGCAGATGCCACACCAGGGGGCTTGAAAGTGGACAATAACCGGGGCTGAAGAGGTCAGAACTTCTTGAATGAAATTCTCATCAGTAACCGTTGTCATAATAGGAAGGGGGCTCATTTAAATAGCTTTTTAAGGGTGCGATTTCCTACGCTTGAGCGAACTCTTTTAGACTTAAAGTATGGGCATCTTACTGCTCAGACTCTCATCATAGCTGGGGATCACACCATTATTTTATATGGTTTCCTAACAATTACGAAGATTTTCTTCTCTAAAGAGGATATCTGCGCTAATAAAGCAATCCTTTAGAGGGATGCTGATATCCGTCTTGAGTATATGCACAGCTGCTGAATTTAGTAAGCCGAATGCAGGCTATCTCAGTGATAGATGACTAAGCCAGTGGCTTGACCGAGCAAGGGGTGTCCCTTTCGGTGCTGCTGTAAACTCAGTGCAAATAGTCATAAGCCAGCTACTAATTGGTAGCTAGCTATAGTAATCCGCTAAGTGCGATCGCGATACCCGCACCGATCGTGGTGTTTATGATGTTCACAAAATCGTGGGTCAGCCAGCTCAGTTTTTCTTCGACCGTTGCACCAATCAGGCTTTCGATGGTGGTGGCGCAGAACGCTGCGATCGCACAAATTCCGATTCCCCCTACTGATATTAGTCCAAAGGCCCAGGCTGCTAGGGATAATGCCAGTGAGCCTACAACTCCAGCTAACGTTCCTTCTAGGCTAACCGCGCCTTCTGTGCCCCGAGGGACCGGCTGAAGCGTGGTAATTAAAAACGTTCGCTGACCATAGGCTTTGCCAATTTCGGTGGCGGTAGTGTCTGATAATTTGGTGCTGAGCGAAGCGACAAAGCCTAGCGCGAGTAGCGACTGCCACAGTATCGGCGTCTCTAGCACTTTCATAGGCGTTTCCAGAGGCGTCGTCTCTAGAGCAGGTGTCGTTGGAGACAGCAGCCGTAAGCCTAAAATGCCGATACAGCAAACTGCGCCTGTTAAAGCCGATCCCCAGACGTTGCCAGGACCTCGCACGCCGCCTCTAGCTTCGGCTATCCCATAGGCTTCTTTTTCGGCCAAACCAAGCTTGGTGACCGCTGAACCGACGAAAAAGTAAAACAGGATAGTTGCGTAGCCCTGCCAGCCCAAAGCCGTCCAAACAATGACACCCAATAGCCAGGCGTTGGCGTATCCAGCTGTGGTGAGAAGCTTTTTGGGAATGACAAGGGCGATCGCAATGAGAATGGTGTTGAGGACAAGTGCTGTCAGCAGTGGGGAGGAGGGCATAGGAATAAAGGAGCGTAGGAGGAGAGAAGGCGTCAGCTGCTAAGCGGGGTGTCTTTAAGATACCGCTTCTGTCTGCCACTATCTCTCCATCCTTTATCTCTAGCTACTGAACTATCTCTAGCCACTGACTCTAGCCACTGAACTATTGCACTATTGCCAATCACACGATTCCCAATCGCACTATCCCCAATCGCACTATCCCCAATCACTGAACAAAGCGAAGCAGAACCTACTTTATCTTTGTTACTTTTTCCGACTGAGAGTAGCGTCCGTTGCGTCCTCTGTACCAGGTGCCATCGCGTGCACCTGCTGACAAGATATTAGAAATTCGGTTTCGCGCTTTGAGGTAAGCGGTCCGTGGCATATCTTCTTTGAAGATATCAGTCATGACATCTGCGATCGTGAATATCTCTGAAGGTTGTGATCTCAGCACGCTGCTCACTGATTCGGGCAGCGCTAAGTCTCTATATTCAGCCTGCACGTGCTTTTGCCAGCTGGCGGCTCTCCCGTCTTTCTTTTTGCGTCCGGGCGTCTGTTGTTTTGGTTTTCGCCCTGACTTAGCCTTTGTTTTAGTCGTTTTGGTCGTAGTGGCTTTGGTCGATGTCTTAGTTGTCCCTTTGGTTGTTCCTCGGGTGGCTGCTTTGGCAATCTTGGACGACGAGGCGCTTTTGGTTTTTGCTTTGCTGGATGCTTGACGACCGTTAGCAGTGCTTGCTGTGGCAGCTTTCTCAGATTTAGCAGTTGTTTCTGTCAACGTATCGCTGTTTTCTCCGAACAGATCGATAACCGTCAATAAACCCTGACGTTTGGTTTGTAGGTGTGTGAGCTGACCTTCTAACTGTTCGATTTGCTCAGCTAGGTCAGACTCGACAGAAACAAGCTGTGAAAGGACAGGATCAGTCATATTAAAGGGTCCCCATGAGATTACAGAAATGAGATTACAGATTTCTTCGCCTAGAAATGTGAGAGTCTCTGATTGTGTAGTCTTGCGTAAGAAGCTCTGTACACAGTGAGTGTAGCGCTTTGTGTGGCGATCGCTCGCAGCTTGAAGAATCTTGTAATGAACGGATAAGCCGAACTAGCGGAACACGATCGTTTTATTTTCGTGAAGCATGACACGATCTTCGATGTGGTATCGCAATCCTCTGGCTAGAACGGTTTTTTCAATGTCTTTTCCATAGCGCACCAGATCGCCTGGTGAGTCGGAGTGGTCTACTCGCAGTACGTCTTGATCGATGATGGGACCACAGTCTAGATCTTCGGTGACATAGTGACAGGTAGCCCCGATAAGCTTGACGCCCCTAGCATAGGCTTGATGATAGGGTTTCGCACCAATAAATGAGGGTAGAAAGGAGTGGTGGATGTTAATGATTTTGCCGGGATAGCGATCGCACATTGCTGGCGGCAAAATTTGCATGTACCGGGCAAGCACCATCACATCTCCTCTAACAGCTTCAAATTGAGCCATCATCTGTTCGGCTGCTGCCGCCTTGTTTTCGCGAGTGATTGGAATATGAAAGTAAGGAATATCGTGCCATTCGACGAGTCCTCTAAATATATTGTGATTAGAGATAACACAAGCAATCTCGATATCTAATTCTTGAGCGCGCCACCGGGAGAGCAAATCGTACAAGCAATGTCCTCCTTTCGAGACCAAGAGAACCACTCTTTGCTTTTGGGCGGAGTCTCGTATGCGCCAAGTCATCTCGAACTTGTCAGCAATTGGTAAGAAATGCGCCTTCAGCGTCTCTAAGGAAAAAGGAAGAGAGTCTGCTAACAGCTCTTGCCTCATAAAAAAACGCTGCGCTGATTGGTCCGAATGGTGATGCGCCTCACTAATCCACCCACCGTGTGCCGCAATGAGCGAACTAACTGCGGCAACAACGCCGACACGATCAGGGCAAGAGAGGGTCAGAATATATCGTCGCGCAGAAGTCATAAGCTTGGCATTTCCTATTTTCAACAGGCGAGCACAGATTACTATAGCTTCGACCCCTACAACTGTGGTCACTTTAATGAGACTGTGAGCTTTGGTTTAGAGGCTTGCGCAACAGTGGGTAAGACAACTTGCGGTTTGATACATGCCGCTACAAATCACCGATAGCTTCTGTCACTTGCTGCTTCGATGTAATCCTGTGATGTCTCAACCTATCGCTTTTCTGCGTTTTCTGTCCTATGACCCTTTGTCCTAGATCCCTTGTCTTAGAACTTTTGTCTTAAACCCCCTTGTCTTAGCACTTTTGTCTTAGACCAGAAACTTTGTCCTACGTCGTCTGTCGTCCTGTAGCCTTTGTCTTGTAACTTTTATCGCGCTGCTGTGAGCGTAATGTCTTATCCGATGGCTATTTTTTGCTTTATCAACACTCCATCTACAAAAACGACCTCTTCAAAAAAGCGATGCCTAATACTCAGCTGTTGATTCTCTTATCATTTTTTCCGGCAATTGTTGGCTTAGCGATGCAATTTCTGCATGCACAGACACCCGCTGAGCGTTTGCTAGCTCTCGCTTTATTGCTATTTTGTCCGGAACTTTCTCGAATGGCCTGGATTGATCTGGAAATGCTCTCGGCTGTCTCTGAGCAGCAAGAAGATTCTCGTTTGGTCCAGCTTCATAAAATTGTTTTTAGTACTATTGTTCTAGAGTTGTTGGGATTTTATGTTGCGCTGTCCTCTCTTGTTTGGGGAGCGCGAGTAGTTCTCTTCAGCCAGCTTTGGTTCAATCTGTTAGCGAAGATTCAGCTTTATCCTCAGAAAACGACGTCTATTGTGGCATTTGGCATCGCTGAGCGATTGCCTGTTTTAATCGCAAACACCGTGGGTGTGACTCTTTTGGCATTCTGGTCTATGGCCGAGATTCGAGTATGGCTGGCGTCGGGGGTAATGTTTCTCGTCGTTATTTTTTTGCTTATTAAATATGTGGTTCTGCCAACTGTCTCAGCTGATGCCGACGCGTAGATAGCTGTTGAATAGATGAACCTACCTCTGTGAAAGGGGTTAGAGGCATTGTTGATAGCTTTTTAGAAAGATGAAAAGTCGCTTGAACTATTAGAGAAATGCTACTAATTTCGAGATGGTTTACCCGTAATCTCCCCTAAATCTCAAAAAAAAGTCAGAAAAGTCTTGACCTGGAAGAAGAAAGTGTTTAAATAGTGTTATTCTCAAAAGAGATATTTTGTACAGAGTGTTTTGAATAGTGTTTTAGATCAGGTCTTCTTTTTGTCTTGAGTCTAGCTAGTGATTCTAGATTCGGTGGGCCAAAGCTCAGGCAAGCTTATCTATTAGCTGGCTATTAGGTAAACCTATTGCTAGGTAACCTCTGAATTTTGGTCAAATTCGAATTTGAACTCTCTATTTTGAGCGGTCTATTCTATAGAGCAGTTTGATAGATATAGAGCAGTTTGATAGAGCAGCGTTAGCTGAAGAAGCGTGGCTTGTTTCCTTGAAGAGCTTTGAGAAAGGCTTTGAGAGGTGTTGCCACTTCTCTAAAGCCGCTGTGTGACTGCAAGAGTCGGACGAAAAGAGTGCTGAGGCTATTGTCAAATAACAGCAGACAAAATTTCACGCTACCCAGTTTTGATTGCTTTGCTTTATCTTGGCAAGGCTGATGAGACTTATTGGCGTGGTGTCGGCCGAGTGTGCTCGGCAAACGGTTCCATTTCAACTTCAGCGTTTTTAACGTAACTATCTATTCTTTAAAGGAGAAGGCATTGTATGTCTACATCTGTTTTGCCACAGCTTCTCGCTGTTGATTCTGAGCTTTCTGAACAGGCGATTACCCTGGAAGCTCAACTCAATGAGCTGCAAGAGAAGCGCAAAGGTATTCAAACTGTTATTGCTATGTTTGAGTCAGGTGCAACACCTGATGCTGCTGATATTTCAGCTGTTACCAGTGCTGCTAGTACAACCAAAGCAACGCCCAAAAAGGCGACGAAGGCAACAAAGACAGCGACTAAGCGTAAGACAAAAGCTGCTGCTACTAAAACTAAGACTACCAAGGCCGCTACTAAAACCACCAAAAAAGCTACAAGAGGTCGTCCTGCTAAGGCGAAAGCTGCAGCAGCGCCAGCGGCTAAAGAGAAGAAGACTGCCACGAAGCGCAGCGGTAGAACTGCAAATTGGCAGCGCTATGTTCAGGAAAACTATCGTAAGTCTCCGTTGCCTGATGTCATCGTGGGTGTTTTACAGGCCCAACCTACTAATGTCTTTAAGATTGCCGATGTGATGAACGCGGTGTTTAAAGAAGATATGCCTAAAAACCACTTTTTGAAGGCGCGCAATCGAATCTCGAACATCTTGTCGGCGGGTGCACGTGATGGCGTGTGGTATCGCGGCAGAGGCGGTACTTATAGCATGTCAGAGAAGGCCATCAAGGCGAGCTAGTAGTTGCTTTTATGGGCCGTCACAAATAGGTTCTTCTGAACGCCTCATAGAGCTGTGTGTAAGCACTAAAAGTCCCTCGGTAGCTATTTTCTGCCGAGGGACTTTTAGTGCGTGCTGGTAGGTTGACGGCTTTCTCTGTTGGTTCGAGGCGCTATAGGTTGTTTGAGCTGTGGATTGTTTGGGCCTATGAATTATTGTTTGGACTATGGATTGTGCCTGTGTGAAACAGGCACAGGCGATGCAGGACCTGATGGACTTGCGCTGCGATAAAGGTGCGGGATCGCTGTAGGCGAGAGCAGCTGCTTACTGAGAGAGATGGAAATTGCATTGTCATGATTTCGCTGGTAACGCCACTGTTCTCCAGGGCAAACCTGCGATCGCTTCGATTTGACAGTGTTAGGCCATTGCCCCGTTTTCTCCTGCTGCTGCTTAATTTGTAGAATGTATTGCGATAGCTCTAGAGAGAGGGCGCGATCGCCTGCTGTTTGCCATCTTCTTCCCATAACCTCGGGTGATAGGGCTGTTCCACTGTTCCAAAACGCTGTCTGAATATCGCTAAGCATTGCCTCTGCGCCGGCTTGAGACGTCGTACAAACGTTTAGCTCTTCCAGCTGGTCTAGGGCTCTGTGCAGGGTTTGCGCACTATCTATTGATAGGAGCTTGAAAAAGGTCTGAAATGAAAATCTATTGGATAAGCCGGTCTGCATTTTCTCACTGACGCTGGCTGTTTTTGATGGTGCAGCGGTCGGAATCCAGCCTGCCTTTAGAGTCTCGTAGCGTAGCCAGGCTTCGAACCGAACGCCTTTCATGACCGGCTGATGATGAGACTGTTCTACCAGACGATTTTGCCAATAGACAGGGACGTTCGGCAGGTGACGCAAGAGGCCTGCCTGCTGTGCGGATATGACCGAAACCGAGACTTGAGAAGATAAGTCTGAGCGCTGTGCGATCGCCTGATTGAGCTGCCAGATAGCGTCTAGTGTAGCTATGACTTCTGCTGATTGACCTCTGTGATGTGCATCAATAACTGCCAGCAACAGCAGTTTCTGCACACTGCGAACGTTGAAAAAACCAGGCGCTAAATAGCTCGCATCTGTCAGCTGCTTAATGTCCATATTCCATAGAGGTGGCGGACTGGTTAACAAGTGAGCTTGGATACGATCGATATCTGCTTGTTGAGTGACTAGGTACTGCTGTAGTAATGGTGGCAGAGGATCCAACGGCCCTGTAACTTTGTTTGACTGCTGTTCAATAAAATGGCTGAGCATGGACTCTATACGCTGGAATGCCAGAGCATTTGGGCCATTTATAAAAATAGGTTGGCTATAGGTCGCATTGGGTGACAGACCAATCTTGGCGCTCAGCGCATCGAATGTTTGCCCCGATGCATTGCCTGAATGTGTTGAAATTTGCGTGAAAAAGCGCTCCGCTTCAGCGTCTATAAGCTTCTGCTGGTGGCGTAAGTAGCCGTTTGCACCCAATAAAAATAGCCAGGGTAAGCAAAGCGTGCCTATAACTGCAAAGAATAAGAGAGGACGTGGACGATGAAGTTGTTTGCGTTGCTTCGGGTTAAATTTCAAGAGGATGCACAGGGTGTATGGCAAATGCCCTAATGCATTAAGGCATTTGCCAGTTGAGTTGCTTGATCTGCTATGGGCTATAGCCTTCAGAAGTGTTCTAAGCAACTCGACAGACGCTATAAGTGCACCTAGAACTGGTTGAAGGCGTGCTTCTAGTATTCCCGAGGTCGGCCCCAAGGTCGGGCGTTTGAAAGGCGCGATCGCGAAGTTCGGTGGATACACTAAAAAAGCACACAGACTGCGATAAGGCCGTTTGTGTGCTTTTGGTTTGTTTACGTTTTGAGAGAAGTGCAAGCGCTATGAAAATTACTTTTCAGCTTGAACTCTGTTTTTGGACTATGTTTTTTGGAGCTATGCTCTTGGAACTATGTTTTTTGGAGCTATATTTTTTTAGCTATGTTCTAAATTACGTTCGTGGTCTTGCTTTGTTTACCTTCAGCGTGCGTCCCATCCACTCTGCGCCGTCTAGAGCACCGATAGCTGCTTCTTCTTCTGTTTCGGCAGACATTTCTACAAAAGCAAATCCTCTAACTCGGCCCGTCTCGCGGTCGGTTGGTACTTTGACGGATCTGACGGTACCGTATTCTGCAAAGACCTGGTTGATGTCGTCTTGAGTGGCGTCAAAAGACAGGTTTCCAACGTAGATTGACATAAGGCATCTCTAGACTATTTCTAGAGTTTAGCTATCAGTAACAGGTGCTATCTCTATTAAAAACAATAGAAATGGCGCTATGTTAGATCTAACTGTTTGTTTATGGTATTGGCTGTAGCACGCACTACAAAGTGTGTAAATAGCGGTAATTGTGCGATAAGCGTCGATTAGTCAGCGGAATAAGCTTGATTGAGCAAGCTTGATTGCATAAGCTTGGCTGATCGAGCCGAGCGATCGCAGCGTTGGTTTGAAGCTTGTATGAGAGGTGCTAATGAGTACTGTATTTCATTTGTCTTTTCCAATAGGAAATATTCCTGAGGCGAAGCGTTTTTATGTCGATGGACTGGGCTGTGAGGCAGGGCGAGAAAGCCCAAGATCTTTAATTTTGAACTTGGGCGGTCATCAGATTGTTGCGCATGTTGTAGAGATGCTCGGTCCTCGCCAGCCCAGTATCTATCCGTCTCACTTTGGTTTGACTTTTGCCAGTGCAGATGAGTGGACGCACCTGCTAGAGCGAGCTCAGTCTAACAGCCTGACATTTTATCAACAGCCTAAGCATCGGTTTAAAGGAGAACGGATAGAACATCGCACTTTCTTCCTAGAAGATCCCTTCCACAATTTTCTAGAATTTAAGCACTATGTTTATCCAAGTGCAGTGTTTGGAGAAACGCAGTACTCTCAAGTTGGCGATGCCAGAGCTTAGCTGTTTTTATCCGGCTCGATTTGTCTGGCTTAATGCACGCGCTATGGCGTTTAGTCCAGTCGGGTCTTTTAACATGAGGTTGTGGCCAGCTACGGTCAGTCGCGCTGTGTGTCCGAAGGCTAGCCTAGAACTCCAGGGCGGTAAGATGAGCCAATCGAAGAGTGTCCAAAGCGATGAGACCTGAATCTTGTTTAGGCGATGTGCATCTCGATTTAATTCGGTAATAAAGGGACTTAGAGGTCTCATCTGCCGTACGCCAAGACGCTGGCTACCCATAGCTAAGAGCGTTCCATAGTGAGGGGCACATACCGCAACAAATTTTTCGACTCGCTGGAGACCACCCAGGCGTTGAAGATAGTAGCGACTGATGAGCCCACCCATGCTGAATCCAACAAGGTCAAAGGTCTGGTGAACGCTGAATGAGTCATCAACAAACTGAGCAACCTGTTGTGCCAGTACTTCTATGGGTGCATCGCCGTTGCAGGGTGTCATGCTAAAGGTGTGTACTGACCATCCTGCTGATTCTAGATAGGACTTTAGCGGATTAAAGATTTGCGCTGTGTTCCAGATACCATGAACAAGCACAACTGGATTTTTCCGCTGGTCGTCGCTACTGTCTGACGGTGATTGAATTGACTGTGCTGTCGTCATCAATTGTCTGATTTCTCGCGATCTTCCCAGCGAAATAGGAAGACCATGAGCGCCACAACGCCAAGCTGTAGCGCTAGGTTAGGTACGGACTGGGCAATATCTCGGCCCGCTAAGATTTTGGTGAAAAAGACGAATCCGCCGATTGCCCCTGACGCGCCGAGAGAAGCATATATGAACTTTCGAAATCCTTTGAAAGGTGCGTTGGCTTCTGCGACGAGCTTTTCGTAGCGCGCCTGACTCATGCCCTGAGGTCTTGTGCCTTGAGATGGCGTGGCCTTGGCCTGTTTGGCACGCTTCCCCTTCCCGTTTGGCTTTTTTCCCTTCGGCATAGTCGATAACCAACCTGTCTATTTTGCGTTTGCACTAATATGCTCTATTGTGACAGGCGGCGCGACAACTTATGCAGTTTGACTGCTATAATCTTCATTCAGAAATGCCGATGTGGCTCAGGGGTAGAGCAACTCATTCGTAATGAGTAGGTCGTGAGTTCGAATCTCACCATCGGCTTTAAAAGCGGCTCCAAAAGCGGCTTCAAACTATCACTTCAGAGCCGTTCCTGCTGCTGGTTTTGAGTCTGCTATTTTGGGTAGACAGACTGTTTGGCGGCTGACTAGCTGGCGTGTGACTAATTGATGCCTGGCTCAGCCTTGCCTGAGCAGTCGGCGTGGCTAGGTCGGCGCGGCCAATACGAATAAGGGCGGCATCTCGAATGCGACAGGCGTCGCATCGGCCGCAGGGAATCTCGCTTCCGCTGTAGCAAGACCAGGTTTTTTCGATAGGAACACCTAGTTTGATCGCCCGGCGGGCAATGTCGGCTTTAGAGTCTAAGACAAGCGGCGCAACTAGTTCGGGGGCCCGGCCTTCTAACCCGGCCTTAGAAGAAAGGGTAGATAGGTTTTGAAAGGCGCTAAGGTACTCGGGCCGACAGTCTGGGTAGCCAGAGTAATCGACAGCGTTGATTCCTAGGTAGATGGCGCTGGCGTTTTGCGCTTCTGCCAGTGAGAGGGCGATCGCAATAAAGACTGTGTTCCGCCCCGGGACATAGGTAGAAGGAATGCCGCTACCTTCTAGCTCTGCACCGTCTGTTGGAATGCTCATGGTCGCGTCAGTTAACGATGAGCCGCCCCACTGAGCAAGGTTGATTTTGATGACTCGATGGTCTGAGATCTGTAGCGCTTTGACAATGTCTTGAGCTGCCATTAGCTCACGATCATGTCGCTGGCCGTAGTTAAAAGATAGCGCTGTGACTTCGTAGCCATCTTTTATCGCTTGTGCTGCGCAGGTTGCCGAATCTAGCCCACCTGACAGCAGGACAATGGCTCTTTTGCTTGTAGATTTGCTGGCAGATTTGCCGGTAGGCGTTGTCTTGTTGGTCATCTTACCCTGAGATATTTGTGAGTTTGTAAGCCGACGCGCCATTCAGGATGAGCGAGCACATGTTTACAGACAAGCTGTTGTCCCAGTTTACTAGTCCATTGTGGCTGCAACAGTCTAACTGTTTGCGCGGAAACTTTCTGCGACTGATTTTCTGCCCAGACTAAGTCTCTCGGCTCACTGATAACAACTTTAAGCTCGTCGGCTTGGCGATATATGTTGTTTTTGGGAGTATCTAAAGGCGGTTTAAATATTTTAGGAGATAGCGAAATCCAGTCGAACTCTCCGCTGAGCGGGTGTGAGCCAGAAGTTTCTAGATGAATTCTAAGATTCGCTTTACGAAGTTCGCTCGTTAGGGTGGTGAGGTTGTGTATAAGGGGTTCACCCCCTGTAATGACTACCATAAAGGGGCGTTTAGCTGCGGCTTCAAAGACGAGCTCGCTAATCTCCCTTTTGGGATGGTGCGCCATTGGCCAAGAATGCTTTGTATCACACCAGGGGCAGCCTACATCGCAGCCTGCTAAGCGAATGAAGAAGGCATTTGTCCCACTCCAGAAGCCTTCTCCTTGAACGGAGTGAAAGGTTTCTACGACTGGGAGTGTGGCCACACGGGGTTTTACCAGCAACTGGGATGCCTCACAAAGGATGATTCCTTCATCCTAAAAGTGAACCTGTTGGATGACAACTGGCTCTAGCCCCGCAGACGGCTCCGAATTCCATAAAGATTTAGTTACTAAAAACGCCTGAGTCTAGAGGCTTCTGCGTGGTTCTGAGACCAGATTTCTAAGATTAAGCTTAGTCGTCGGCCTCGTATTCTGCCCAGGAGTTGGGCGTTTCGGAGACAGCGATTTTGAGTTTTACTTCTTTGGGCAGCCGCTCGGCTGTTTTTTCGTAAATGTATTGAGCGATCATTTCGGCGGTTGTCTCATAGCCTTCAGGCATGACGTCGTTCAATACGCAGTGGTCGAGGCCGCCTTGTAGAACGTCTTTTTTTGCCCAGCGTAGCGTTCTGTAGTCTGCAACCATCGCGGGATGAGGACAGTATTCTGTTGGCAGCAGTTTAGTGGCTGAGGCTTCTACCCGTACGCGATAGGTGTGGCCATGCATACGTCCGCAGGGGCCATCATAGTCTCGAATAAAGTGCGCGGCATCGAAGGAGAACTCTGTTGACAATTTCCACTTGGGCATTTTTTTAAGAAGCCAGAAAGATTTGGAGGAACCCAGCAAGATTGTAAGCCCTCAGCTGTAAATTGACAGTTGAGACTGGCTTTGGCTGCGATCGCACACACGTTTGTGATCATTATTAACCTTCTTAACTGAATTTGAAGAGATAAGTCGAGCTGTTTACCTTTTTTGTTTAAGCTTTTGTTTCATTTGCGAACGCATCTCTCGTTGCGCCATAAGTTAAAGGCTGGATATGCTCATTCGAGGAAGCAATTTTCATGGATTTAGGGTTAGAAGGTAAGGTTGCGGTGGTCACTGGAGGTGACTCTGGAATTGGTAAAGCCACTGCTGAAATCTTGCTGAAAGAAGGAGCGAAGGTCGCGATCCTCAATCGCTCTTTTGATGAGATTGAGGACTTGAAGGCATTTGGCGATCCGTTTCCGGTAAAAGCGGATATCACCAGCTTGGAACAGGTAGAAGCCGCCCGCGACAAAATTACCGAACACTTTGGCCCGCCAGAAATCGTAGTGCACTCAGCAGGCATTACTGGCGCAGTGGGTGACTTTTTAGATGATATTGACGATGAAGGTTGGCTGCATACAATCAATGTCAATTTGATGGGAACGGTGCGGATTTGCCGCACGTTTATTCCGGCAATGCGCAAAGCAGGCTGGGGCCGAGTTGTGTTGTTAGGTTCTGAAGATGCGGTGCAGCCCTATATAGAAGATATGCCCTACTGTGCTTGCAAAGCTGGGACGTTGAATTTGACGAAGAATTTGTCTAAGGCCTATGCCAAAGATGGGGTGCTGACAAATATGGTGTCGCCTGCGTTTGTGGAGACGGCGATGACCAACGCAATGATGCGATCGCGCGCGGAAGAAAGAGATATCAGCATGGATGAGGCGGTAAAAAGCTTTCTGGCTGAAAACCGTCCTGGCATTGAGGTCGGTCGCAGAGGTCGCGTAGAAGAGGTGGCCGCTGTTATCGCATTTTTGTGTTCTACCCATGCGAGCTATGTTGTGGGCTCGAACTGGCGGGTAGACGGTGGGTCTGTATCAACAATCTCGACATAAAAATGTCCGGCGCTGTTTTTCTCGTCACACTGAACAGCGCCTTGCTTTCAAGGAGACTATTCATCTTCGGAAGAGTCCTCTGGCTGTTCGCTGCCGGGATCTTCCTCTGTTTTCGTCTCTACTGGGTCTGAGTCTTCTGAGTCTGAGTCTTCTGGTTCGTTAGACGATGTGATAGCCACAAGCTCTAGTTGAACGGGTAGCATACCACTGTTGAGCTGGCGCTCTAGGGTTCTGGCTGCTTCGGCGGTAAAGTCACCTGAGATAGAGGCTTCTCCACCCAAAATGCCGGATTCGGCATAGTCAACACCGATCACTGGAGAGCTGAGCAGTACGTCGTCTAAAAATATGCCAAGCGATCGCCCGGTTCCTGCGAGGACTTTGGTCTGCTCTGCGAATTTGTTGCTGCCCTCGCTATCAAACCAGACATGAACTTCCCAGATATTAAACCCGCTTAGCTGGATAGCTTGTGCTTTTATCAGCTGGTCTCCTGTAACGCTGGCCGGTTCGAAGAGAGCTAGAATGGCGGCCCGGGTTTCGTCGATTTCGGGCTGTAGAGCATTGGCTTCTGCCTGCTGATCTACCAGTAAGAAGTTGTTTTGCTCTATGAGTAGTCTCTGTAGTGTTGCGATATTTTCTGAGAGATCTTCGTCTGTTTCCGGCTTTTGGCTGCGCAGCGTGAGCTGGTTGGGACTAATGAGCTGTGTGGTAATAGCGTCTGCTTCAACTTCTTGAGGTAGACGAACGATAATCTGATCAGGCGCTTGCGTAGCGACTTCTGCGGTGTCAATACTTAGACTGGTCAAGCGCTTTTCAAGTGCTGTTTTAGTCTGTGAGAGTAGGTCTTCGTTAGCTGCTTCACTGTCTTCGTTAGCTGCTGTTTCGCCGCTGTCAGCTGCATCGCCTGTAGTGTTGTCATCGGTGGTGCTTTCTGAAGAAGTTTCGGCTTCTGTTTCTGGATTGGTTTCTTCTGGACTAGTTTCTTCTGGACTAGTTTCTTCTGGACTGGCTGTTTCTGCTGAGCTATCTTCTTCGGCTACTTCTTTCTCTGTTGCTACGCTTTCGGGCTCTACGACCTTGAGCTCTAGCTGAGTGTAGTCTCTGAGTTCGTTAGAGCAGGCAACGCTGATCAGGGAGACGACCGCAGTGGTGAATAGATATCGTCCTAATTTTGGGGGGAGGATCATATAGTCGGTTGCCTTGTACGCATTCAGGAACGGCCTACGTTTCAGGTAGGTCTATTCACTATTATTTCACCAAATTCCGCGCCATAAAGTCTATGTTCTTACTTCTGTGTGCTCACGGCTTAATCCGAAGGGCTGCTGTGTTTGGGTAACGAAGGGCTACTGTGCTTGGGTAAAAGGGGGGCTGCCATATCAACAGCAGTCGTGTAGAAGCGATGGGTTGGATAGGCCAGAGAGATTTCGTCATTTTTAGAAAATTCTCTGAGGATGTTCTCCCAGAGAACTTGCTCTGAGCCTCTGCGTCTGCGAGGTTCGCACAGGTAGCGCATAGTGAGCAAAATGCCACTGTCTCGTACGTTTGTGTATACCGTGGGCGTGAGTTTGGAATAGGAGATCATGTACTTTTGTCCGGCCTTGCGCAGATGTTCTTCCGCTGAGCCGCTGAGGTGTTCGGCATGGTTGTTGACCTGGGTAAATAGAATGGCTTTGGCGGCCTCCCAGTTACTTTCGAAGGTAATGAGAACAGGAATTTCGTGCCAGATGTACTTGAAGCCCTGGGAGTAATTTGCGATGGTCTCTTGGAAGACTCTGCCGTTGGGGATGTGGATGATGCGCCCGGTGCTTTGATCGCTTTCTACCCATTCACCGATTTCCATGAGGGTAAATTTGAAGACAGCGATGTCGATAACGTCGCCTGAATGGGCTCCGATTTGAATGCGCTCGCCCATCCGAAAAGGCTGACGCCATAAGATATACAGCCAGCTCACGACATTGATTAAAGGATCGCGTAAGACGACGGCAACACCGGCTGCAAACAGACCTAAAAAGGTAGAGAATCCCTGCATGTCTGGTAGCCATAAGACTACCAGCGTGATGCCATATAAGGCGAAAGAAACGTAGCCAAGCCACTTTCTCCAGGTATAGCGGTGCCCTAAATCTTTGACCTGCTGGTTAACGATTCGAGTGGCACCGATTCGCAGCGCGCTAATCGCAAAGATCATCACCGCTGATGCGATTAGTCTATTGCGTAGGACGGTGTCAGCCAGTGGATTAACCGGATTAACGCCCTCGATGAGTAGGAACATGAAAACAGTTCTAAATTATGTGTGTGTATAGCAAACCAGCGCACGATATTTTACGTATGTATGAAGCCTTTTACTTAGAAAGTGTGAATTTTGTGTAGCCAGTTTAAGCGCATTTACGCAGGTACGCTGTACAAAGCAGAATAACGTATGAAAAACATCACTAGAACAGCGGCCCTAGAAAGACGCTTTCCTCACCTCTCTAAGGTTCTCTACTTTCCGGGCAATAATCCTGATAAATCTCCTCACGCTCCTACTGGCCAGCTAAACTGGTTTATGCGCTCGGCTGTATTGCCAAGGTTGGGGGACGTTATTCCCCACGGTCAGTATTTGTTCGTTGTGACAACGATTATTTTAGAAGACTGCTGTAGCGCTGATACGACTTTCAAGGTCGATAAAATGGCAGGGCGTTTAGCTGAAAAGGACGAGTCTACTAAGTATCAGGCCGTAATTTGGGTAGAGTTCTGGGGCGTCAGGTCAACGTAGCCGAACTTAGCAGTGGCAGTTTCCTTCGGTGTAGATGTTGCGATACAGACGCTGTGGTGCAGATAATGCAGAAGTCGTTACAGCAATGGTTTGGCTACGTTTTTTTGCCAGAGCCAGATGCCGCCTGCGCAGATCGCGCTGGTCCACCAGAGGGCCGCAGTTTCGGATTTACCTGCGAGTAGGTAGCTAGTGCCAAGCAGGAGAAGTGCGATCGCCCCACCGCCCTACTCAACGTTCATCAGCTTGACGGTACGTGTCGCGATCAGCAGCTTTTGGGCCATATCATCGCCCGCCGAGAGGATGACTGAGTTTTGAATCGTAGTTTGAAAAGAGGCGACTTTGTCTATGTCGGCCTGGTAGTAGGTGCCTAGTTCTGTGTCGCGTAGGGCAGGGTCGGTATGAAGGCCGAATTGTTTGGCAAGTGCGATCGCTTCTTTAATTTGCTTTTTAGTCGCAACGGGCTTGAAGGCCTCAAACAATGACTCGCGGTACACACCCGTTTGTGCCATGTCCAAAATGCGCCCGGTCAGCTCATTCATGGAGAGTGTAGCGACTATTGCTTTGGTCATTTCCTCACCCGTTGTCTGAATTTAATAGTACGCAAGAACTATATCTTTGTCGAGCGTGCATAGTAAGAACAGCGTTCTAATTCAAATCGGTTACTATCTTTTCGGTTACTATCCTTTCGAGCTGGGGTTTTAATTGCGGTATGTCATTGGACATAACATCCCAAACCATATCCATATCTACTCGAAAATATTCATGTATGACGAGATCACGAAATCCAGCGATTGCTATATATCGTCTCTAGTCATGGATTTGTTGAGTTGATTTGACTTTAACAAAAAGGGACGCAGCCCTATGAGAGCTGTGCCCCTTTTGAGACTATTCAGTTAGCTAAGCTCAGTCAGCTAAGCCGCTATTGAATGAGCAGCAGCTTATAGAGCAGCGCCTAAGCGGTGGACTACATCATGCCCATGCCACCCATGCCACC